>LUMT01000988.1_pt1 | contig 27046 bp, 26 predicted proteins | sample 729741 | NCBI WGS metagenome assembly LUMT01 (sample SAMN03860299, study PRJNA289734) | marine metagenome | biome: seawater column; feature: ocean; material: water; isolation source: Red Sea water column Station 192 - depth 50m | place: Saudi Arabia: Red Sea | collected 2011-10-15 | depth 50 m
TGGCAAGGGAGTGCCCTAGGAGGAGGATGAGTAGGTCTGCTAGCTCCTCGGCTGCCTCCTCATCTGGCTTGCCCTTGGTGATTGCAGCAGAGAGTTCACCGAGCTCCTCTACAGTCAATGCGATGCGGAATCCCATATCGTGGCCATGGTTCTCATCGGATGAGAATCGGTGCTTGTGGTGGAAACTGGCAACTCTGGACATCATGGTAAGCCATGATCCATCTGGAATATCGGAATGCTCTACACTCAACCAATCATCAACGCTCAGCCTTCTGGACATGGTTATGCTACTAGCTAGGGGACCATCAAGATAGTGATTTCATAAATCCCCACTTAGCAATGCAATAATGCAGTTAGACACCAAATCACGCATATTTGATGCCATTGAGTCGACCGATTCGTGGTCTATCTCCGCATCGGGTTCGCCCGGAGTCCGTCCTGCAGCCCAGTTAGAAGAACAGAGCAATGACACGTGAGGAATGCCCGTCTCGGATACCAGCCTCTGCTCGGGACCAAGAGTCATACCTACCACATTGGCCCCTAGTCTCTCTAGTGCGTCGATCTCGTGGGGACTCTCGAATTGGGGTCCGATGCACTGGGCCACCACTACTCTTGGTGGGGCGCCTCCTTGTTTGACAGTCAAGGTTTTTGCACAAATATCTGAGTATTGGTTGTCGAATGGGTTGGTTCTATCGGAATGGAACGCATCCTCGTCGTGGAAAGTCCAAGGTTTTTCCGAGAGGTCCAGCATACCACTGCCGACCCCTATTGTCCCCGGAGGCATAGTTTCAATCATTGAGCCAACAGAGTTGACGCTGACCAACAAATCCGGTTTGCAACTCGACGCAGCGTAGACGTTGGCCCTGTGCTCGATAGCATGTGGCGGGGTCCTTTTCTCTCCAGGGGAATGGTGCCTATCTATTACAAATACCTCACCGCTAAGTGTTCTGACGACGTTTATGGGGACGTCTCCCCATTTGGATTCAACGTTAACTATCTCAGAGGTTGCTTCTACGGAGGATGACAGGGCAGTGGAGAAAGCACTCATGCCAGTTCCGCACAGCACCGCTATGCGGTTCATCTCCTCACTCCGTGAGACGGGCTATCAGGTCTGCCTTCTTGCCGGAGACAGGTAGACCTTCTTTTTTCAACAACTCCTTCAGTTGTGCTACGGTCATAGATTCAAAATCTGGTTGAGCGTCTTCTGATGTATCCTCCTTCGGAGGGGCTTCATCCACGACCTGAGTATCAGTAGTAGCACCATTGTCCTCGGCCTCTATCGAGTCAAGAGGGTCTTGGGTTTCGTTGAGAGATTCTTGGGTTTCCTTGGCTGCCTTCTCCTCAGCCTTGATTTCCTCCAGAGTCGGGCCATCATCCACCACTACTCCTTCCTGAATAAGCTGACTTCTCCTGAAGAATACCGCTCTTACCGGTTGAATCTTGGAAATTGCGGTAGATACGCTCTCCTCTAACGAACCGTCCATGAGAGCCTTCTGTACATTAATCCAAGTAGACTGCCCGCAGAACTTCATTACTACGTCTCTAGCTACGCTGCGAGTCTCGCTCTTCTGACTGGCCTTTACGCTAGATCGAGTCACGATGAATGGCTTTATTCGAACGAAGAAGCCATCGTCCGTGACCACATCTATCGTATCATCTATCTTTCCCCTATCTCTCCTGATTTGACGTCTGACGAAGTCCTTCATGACGTCATGACCAATGAACTCGGTAATCGCGTCGTTGCCTACCACATCAGATATCCTAAACTTGAGTTTGACATGCATTTTGGTGAAGTCACCGTCGAGTTCGTTCTGCATTATCTCGTAGGGACGCCCTTTAAGGTACGACTCCTCCTCTGTCAAGGTCTCCCCTATCACTTTGAATGACCATGGGTTTCTAGGGGCCCTTATCGAATACCACCTCTTGGCCTTCCACTTGTCTTTCTGCCTGCGAGCTGCTGCTCTAGCCGATGCGCCTTTGGCCATTGAAGTGTCTCCATAATTCGGGGGCTGCCCCGTTTGCGAGCCGTGCGAACTACAACCAGTATTTGAACGGAATGCTACGAATTGTTTCTTGAATGGGTGGCATTCAAGACATGTTCCGGATAGGCAAAGACGTGAGTGTGCACCGAGGAGAGTGGAGAGTTCACGCGAGTGCCGTAGACGATATTCGGATTATTGAGGACTCATTAGTCTGGTTGTGCGGGGATGGAGTCACCATATCTACGAAAAAGGAAAAATCCACTCTGGGGGCTCCTATGTACACAATCTCTGCAAATATGACACCGAAACAAACAATGTTCTCACTGGGTAGATTGGAGAGAGTTTCTATCGAGGGGATCCTAGACTCAGGATTGGAATCCAGGATAGACGAAGACAAGTACCTTCACTTGAGGATAGATTTGGTTGCACTGTCCAGGGGGAAGGGGGAAGTAACTCTAGACAGGGACACAATGGTCGCGAAGGGGAGATTCAAGTTGGAGGTTTATCCAGGTCAATCGGCATATGAAGTAGCCAGGAGTATTTTCGAAGGTCTCATTTCAAAATGATACAAGTATTCATATGCCGCTATCCATGCTTGGTGGTTAGTATGACTCACGTGGTGACCAGCGCATGTGTTAGATGCAAGAATCAGGACTGCGTACATGTTTGCCCAGTAGAGGCCTTTAGGGAAGCCGAAGAATATCTGGTTATTGATCCCGACGAGTGCATAGACTGTGCAGCTTGCATTCCCGAGTGTCCAGCAGAGGCGATATACGCTGATACTGACCTACCAGAGGAAGAAATGTCGTGGCTGGATAAAAATGAGGAAGAGGCACCTGGCCTTCCCATCGCAGAAGGAGACTCTCCAGTTCTAGCCGATCAGTAGACATGGTCCACTATGTAACTTATTGAAAATCGACTTAGAGGGATTTGCGTGAAGAAGAGGGTTGATTTAGGCGAAATGAGGCACGGTACGGAGCTCCTCAAGAGGGGTTTCGCAAAGATGCAAGAGGGAGGAGTCGTGATGGATGTAGTTACGGCAGAGGAGGCTCATGTTGCGGAAGACTCAGGGGCAGTCTCTGTGATGGCCCTAGAACGAGTCCCTGCTGATATCCGTGCTTCGGGAGGAGTTGCAAGGATGAGTCACCCTCAACTGATCAAAGAAATCATGGAGACCACCAGCATTCCTGTCATGGCCAAGGCCAGAATTGGGCATGAAGAAGAGGCTAGAGTCCTAGAAGCATTGGGTGTAGACATGATAGATGAATCCGAGGTTTTGACACCTGCAGACCCTTTCTACCATATTGCAAAGAACGATTTCACCATCCCTTTTGTCTGTGGTTGTACCAGTCTAGGTGAGGCGGTTAGGAGAATTGCTGAGGGGGCAGCAATGATCAGAACTAAGGGAGAAGCGGGCACAGGAAATGTGGTAAGTGCAGTCAAGCATGCTAGATTGCTTGAGGCGGAAATTGAGAGCTCCAGAAATGCTGACTCAGATTCTAGAGCAGATATTGTAGAAAAGATTCTCGAAGGATACAGAAGGTTGGAAGAAAACTCCGAGATTGGTGCGAAAGTGGGTAAGACTCCATTCGGAGAAATTGAAACCATAAGAAGCAATCTTGCGAGCGTTCTCGATGAGGTCGTAGATCTGGGAAGGTTGCCTGTGGTAACTTTCTCTGCTGGAGGTATTGCAACACCATCAGATGCGGCCCTAATGATGAGTCATGGTATGGATGGTGTTTTCGTCGGATCTGGCATCTTCAAGAGCTCGGACCCTGCTAGAACTGCGGAAGCGATAGTTCTAGCAACTCATCACTTCGAAGATCCGCAAGTAGTCGCAGAAGCTTCTGAGATGTTGGGAGAAGCCATGCCCGGACTAGAAATAGATAGTCTGGAAGTCAAGCTCGACGAACGGGGATGGTAACTAGCGCTTTCCGCCACGGGAAGTACCTAGCCTCCTAGATTTCCGCTTCGATGCTGATTTTTCTTCGACTTTTTGCGATTCACCCTCCTTGGATACCAGGCCACCAAAGGTGACTGAGTTTCCTTCCAGAAGCATGTCAGCTAGGGAGTCTGCCAATTCCTCATTCTGATCGGGCCCCCTTAGCGCCTGCCTGACAGATTTGTTATGATCTCGTACCATCTTCTCTCTCTGTTCGTGTTGAGAGCGTAGCTCGTCCCTAATCTCATTGACCTTGGATAGCATTTCTACCAGTGATGCGTGAGTCTCGTCTGCCTTCCCTCTTTCATGAACAAAAAGTGCATGCAGTCTGTCACCTTCACCTCTAAGGAAGTCACGCTCCTCGAACATCGGCTTTATTTCATTCCAAATTTCGTCGGCTAGAGAATTTTGTTCGAGCATTAGTTTGTGCTCATTATCGGCTTCGGCCCTCAGCCTGTGAATTGACTCGTCCATATCGTTCATATCGATTGAAATTATCCTCTGCTGCTCAACATGAGGGATTAACTCATCCCTTTTAGAAATCAAAGACCTGAGTTTCTTGATCATCGAATTCTCTTTTTCCAGTGTCAACGCTCCATCGGTCATGATTCTATCCTCGATCCTCTCGATCTCGCCAACTGTCTCCGAGAGCTGAATGACAACGGACTTTCCAGGGCCCCGGTCTCTAGTACCCTTCTTTCTGGCGATAACCTCCCTGATACTCTGCTGAATCTCATCCCTACTCGCTTGGTGAAGCTTGGCCTGAGCCCTGACTTTCTTCTGTTCGTCCATCTTTGCGGATATTGTTTCGTGGACTTCCTTCCTCTTCTCGTGAGCAGAGTTCCTCTGGTCTGCAGCACTCCTAGCAGAATCGTTGTGAGAGTCTCTTTGGGTCCTAATTCTGCTAAGTTTTGATTCCATGGCGTGGAGCCTCGTCCTTAGATCGTCAGAACCTCTGTCGTCATGCTCCATGCAATTCGGACTAGTTTCCCCTTATTGAAGAGACCTAAAGCCCGAATAACCTCGCTGCGAAAGGAAGAATGGGGGAAATAACTGCTAGAGCAGCACCAAACATGAATACTGCTCCAGTAGTCATCCTCAATCTAGTGAATAAGTCAGAGCGAACCTGGGATGTCAGTACCTTTCCTGAGATTAGATTGCCCGATGAGTCCTCGAGCCTAACAGTGACAGTTGCATCACCCATAGAAGAGGGGATCAGAGTTTGCCAGACAATTCTGGACTTTGACATAGAGGATGAAATTCTATGATATTCTGATTTACCCCTTTGCGGTCCTTTTTGTGGTTCAGACCTCAGTCTGTAGACGCATTCGTTGGGTCTGAAATCGGGTGTCTGGACCCGCAGAATCAGATCTTGTACTTCGTCTGTGTGATTGAGGACGTAAGCAAATAGATTGGCCTGCCCTAGAGTTAGATTCTCCATGTCAACGTCGAACCAAATACCTTGATTCGAAGGGCTTCCGAGATGCATACGCATTCTGTCATTAAGCCTGAAGAAAGGCGCACAACGCTCCCTTGCGTGCATAAGTAGGCGGTCGAGGGTCTCTTCGCCTAGTTCTTCATGATTGATAATCTGGTCGATCGTCCTAGAATCTACCAATTCGGAAAGTGCGAGGTGGAACTCATCCTCTTCAATGAGTCCTGACCGATACAACCTCACGGCCAGAACGGGGTCGACATGAGCCCTAATAACGTCCGTGAAAGGTCTGTTTAGCAAGGCTGGGTGCATTGGGGGGGAAAATGCTTCTAGAAGGCCCCAGGGCTCAACCGTGTTGAACCTAGGTCGATTGGAAACCATATATACGCTATGACCGGAAAGGAGTGCTCCGGTTGACAAAGCGATTAGAACCGGTATTCCATCAGTTTCTGATGGAAATAGTAAAGCAAGTCCGAGCATTATTGTGGATAGTGTCATCAGTGTTGTAGTGAGATTAAGTTGGTTTGAAGCTCCGTCAATGACGGCCTTCATCTCGCTATAGCCGTGTGCGCTACGGAAAGTAATGCCAGTAGAGACTATTTCATCCGTCTCGATTTGGAAAATCCTCTTTGTGACCCACAGCAGGTAATGTAAGACGAATAGCAGAAGTAGATCTGCTACCATAAGAGCAAGGGAAAGCAGGTATACAGATTTTGAAAATGATAAGTCAAGGAATAGATCTCGTACACCTCCTTGCCACCAATCAGGATCGGAGTTTCGATAAGACTGAGCCAATCCGAATAATATCACAACAACGATTGGAAGGAATAGAATCAGGCGAGCGCCGCGGCTGATCAGTAAGTCATCGATGCCGGCGAGAATAACCTCACGCCCCTTCAATATGGACTTTTGATCTGATTCACTTGGGGTTTCCTCTGACTTCGTAATCTCTTTGATGTCAGGGGCTGAGGGGGTTTCTGACTGAAGCGCGGACACCATCGAGTCTATGTCGCCCTCCAAGTCAATAAAATTGGGTTTTTCTTCTTTAACTGACACCTTTTTAACCGCCAATAGAATTTATTCTAGCTAGAATTCTCATAGAAAGGGAGTCGGAAATAGTGATGATATTGCCATCACTAGTCCTTGAGTCGGCTGAGGTTTCAATAACCGATCCAATCGTTATTCCGCAATCCCTGATAGTTATTGCCTCGCTATCTGAAGAAATTATCAACTCCACTGTAGCAGAAGATTGGTCTGGAAGTTTGGAAAGAGGAAGAAGGGTGGATACGCCTGTAGTTTCGAAGTCTCGCTCGACACTGGGTATCCTCTTCCCTTCACTCGAAAACTCTGGATACCCAAGTAGACGATCAAGAGTAGATTCAAGATCAGAGCCAACTGCGTGTTCCATCTTACATGCCACTCCATGGACATCTCCTTCAAATCCGATTACATCATTGAGAAGTATCTCTAGAAGGATTTCCCTCCTCTTTATCCTTGCAGCAAGTTGGAATCCAGAGGGCGTGAGCCTACATCCGCGATAGGGGATGTGTGTAACCATGTCTCGACTCGAGAGGCGTTGTATCATTTCAGTCACCGATGCTGCGCTGACTCCCTTGATGTCAGCAAGTTGAGTGGTCTTCACGATGGCAGCGGGATTTTCCGAGTGTATCTCGAACATTGTCTTCAGATACATCTCCTCTATTTCACTAAAACCAGACATCCTATACACCCTCTGCCTCAGCCATGAATTTAGTCTTACAAACCGGGCATCTAGACATTACCGGTCTCTTCTCAATCTGCACCCTCAGGGCCTGATCGCATGTGGGGCAATGGAGAATATCATCAGGAGATTTCACAGTGTTGAGTTCTTCAGACTCTTCGTTTGATTTATCTGGTCCTCCGACCATGAATTCCATGGAGCACGATGGGCACCTGACACCACCTACGTGGTCATTCGGAACCATGAGTCTCTGATCGCAAAAACTGCACGCAATCTCCCTTTTTTCAATTCTAAGTTGCCTTCTCTGTGACTCCTTAGCATCCCTTAAACGTAGATTGGAAGTAATGGGCGTCCTAGAGGAAACAGCTCTCCAAGAGAAAGTCCCTACGAGTATGATGAGAATGCCCGCGAGAACTCCGTATCCTGCTGCTAAAATATCGAATGGTACCTCAAGTCCTTGGTCGTCGATATCCGGCTCGATCGAATAGATTCGAGTCGAGACAACGCCGTCTGATGACCATTGGACCTCCACGTCGACGTTATCAGTTTCCACCCATTCAGATATTGACATTTCCGTTGTTATGACTGATCCTGGCATTAAAGATGGGACTGTAGATTCGCCGAGAATAGTTCTCTCCGAAGATGATATCAGTCGCAATATACCAGATTGAGTAATTTGATCACCATCATTACTTAGTGTGATTGTAACCAAAACTCGATTTCCGGGTGCGGGTTTTTCAGGATTGAAATTAGCTTCCATTTTGATGGATGACGGATCGATATAGGGAGCAACAACGGATTCTGTTGTAACGTTCTGAGAAAATATTGATGACGTCCATTGTAAAGGAATTGCCTGAATGGTAATCTCTGTGGTTTCAGGATTTCCTAATGAGAAATCTATCACTCTGCGTCCAGGGTTTACTTCAAGGAGGATTTCCTGTAAATTCAAAACACCTCCCGCTTCTTCGGAGGTCACGGCTAGTAAAATTGGCCGAGCCTTTCCCTCAGATAGGAAAACCGAGACGTCAATTTCAAGCCCTTCAGATGCAGACCAAGAAATTGATTCTGTAGTTAGATTGAGAATCTGACTATTTGAGACCTCAATAGACAGGTTTCCCTCCAAGTCAGTATTCTCCGTTTGCCCTAGGATTGAGAGTTGCCAATTGAACTCATTGGTACCCGGAAGTTCCAGTATGAAACTGGTAGGGACCTCTCTGGTTGAGCCGGGGGAAATAGAGATATATTCGCCCTGAAATATTTGGTCGCTATAGGAATGTTTGATTTGTAGAGACACCGAACCGGTTGAGTTGCCCTTATTGGTTACCATCAATGAGGCAGTAAGTGTATCTCCGACATAGGCAGGCTCACCAGAGAGTACTATACCAGAACCTCCTGAAGAAGTGAAATTAGTATAGGTACTACGGGTATCAGACTGCATTTCTGAAGTTTTGTCATCAAGAATACCCTGTTCAGTGGCATTGTCCAAGGTGAGAATTTGAACAAGAATTACCATGACAAAAATGAGAGTTTGGTTCCTCAATGTCACGTTCATGTATGATGGCTCGAATGGGCATCGTATGAATCAAACGCACAAAAACACTCTGCATAGGGCTATAACAGGGGCATTTGCACGATTCGAACAGAAATGGACACTGATGAACTGATGAGGGTGACTCCGGATGAGCTTGCATCTGCCCTTCTAAAGAGGAGAATGTTGCTTAAGGATAGCCTACCCGGAGTAATTAGGAATCTTGAGGCTGAAGAAGATAATCTATCTCCAAGGCTAGATAGGATGAAGAAATCCTTCGATGAAGCCAATGAAAAGGTTGCCAAATTCAAGGCCGAAAGGGATCATTTTCAGACCAGCGCTGGTACTCTAATTCCCGATGTTAAAAGAATTAGGAAAAAACTGAATGAGTCCGGGGGAATGATCAATCTTGATCCTAAATGGAAGAAGATGATGTTGTTAGAACAAATTGAGGAAATTGAGAGCAAGATTCAGACATCAGCGTTAGACCATAAATCCGAAAGGAAACTTCTTGAGAAGAGAAGAACGTTAATTTCTGAAAATGACAAGTGGATTAGAGATAGGAAGGACTCGAACCCGGAAATGGCAGAGTATCTGGAAAAGAATAAAGAGATGTCTAAGTTGTTCAAGAAGGCGGATAAGGCACATTCTCAGATGATAGGTGCCGTTTCCAAAGCACAACCACTCTATGAGAAGTTGACTATTGCCTCATCAGAAATAAGAGAAATTAGGAGTCAGTTGGACCGTGCCAAGGAGTTGCTCGCTCAGAGCGATAAAGCGATTGAATATTGGGAAAAGAGGATAGAAAATGGATTTGGAGATTTGGGGCCAGGTTTCAGAGATCTCCTCAAAAGGCAAAAAAACGTTGATACGGGGGGCAGGTCTTCTTTCGCCAATAGTTCTAGAAAATTGAAACAAAAGAAATCTAGAGGTGAAGAGGAATGAAAGGTTCTTCAAAGGTTTACCAAAGTGATTTCCAGGACCTTTCTCTGGATGAAATGGATGCTATGATTGCTAAAAAAAAGAGCACTTTGAGATCATTGGACTCAGAGAAGAGGGATCTGCAGATGGAAAGGAAAGAGCAAGTGCAGATTGTAAAGGCGCTCAGATCTGCAGTAGTTGGAATAGAGCGATCCGGGACTGGGAGAAAGAAGCTGTTGGGAGAATTTCATTCCATAAGAAAACAAGCCAAAATCCACAGAGAGAAAAGAGATGAAATCAACGCAAGAATCCCTCCCCCGTCGAAAATTCTAGAGGAGTGGCTCGGCGAGACTTTCCTCAAATTGACGAAAATCGACAATGACCTGACCACAGTACCAATGTTGAATCCAGAACTATCGGCATTTAGCAGATTCTTTGAGATTCAGTCTTCAATCAAAAAGAAGAGAGAAGCAGAGAAATCTCATTCGAAATATATTTCCAAGTTAAGTGAGATGCGAAGGATTTCTACCAAACTGGATCAAAACAAGGAAGAGATTGGCAGGGCAAAATCTGAATTAAAGGAAAATGCCGAAATTGAAACGGACAAAATCAGCAGGAAAGATATACGCAAGATTAGTAGAAGTATCTCCTCTATTGATGAGAGAATTGAGGTAATCAAGTCCGAAACAAATAGCGAAAGAAGTGTGTTGAAGAAACTCCAGAAGTACTCGAGACTATCTGCAATAAGAGGCTCCTCCAGCATAGATGATATACGCGGAATCGCCGCAAAGGGAGGTTATCTAAGCTCCGAAGAGTTAGGGCTGATACTAGAGACCGGTGGTTTTTCGTCAATCAATGATAGGAAGGATTCACCTCAAGAACCACCAAAACAGGGTCGATTACGTAAAAAAAAGACTAGGAAACTTGGTGTTTCTAGAAGAGGGGGGAGAAAAGGAAAGTCTGCCAGTCGTAGGGACTAGAAGCAAAATAATCGGTATGGCTTAAATGGAACTCCAAATACGGGACACTAGAGGGTTTACTTTGGGGCTCAATCAATCGAATATCTCGTCCGTTTTCGAAAAGAATTCGGAATTGGTCAGCAAGAAATTGGCCGAATACAAAGATCGTCGCGATGAGTTGAACGTTAAAGTAAGGATTCAGCTAGATAAAAGGAACGAAATAAATCTGCAGGTAAAGCAGTTAATCACCGAAGTTCAGAAGCAGAAGAGCCTGAGGAACGAGGCTAATAGCAAGGTTGCTGAATTGAGGAAAATAAGACTAGAGAGGACAAACGAATTGAAGGAGATTAGGGCAAAACTGAGGAGTTCAATTGAGAAGAACACTAGTCAGTCGGGAAAGAAGAGGGGCGGCCCAAGCTCTCGGAGTATTAGAGAACAGATGAACAAGCTTGAGTGGCGACATCAAACTGGACGAATTAGTCCTAGTAAAGAGAAGGATTTCTTTGCGAAGATGAAGAGGCTGCAGGCCGATTTCAAAAGACTCAAGAAAGAAGAGGAGAATAGTAGTTCGAGCGTTTTGAGAGAGGTTAGGCAGGCAGAAAAAAAGCAGCAGAAGGCTCACGATGCAGTCACTGATGCATCAGAGAAATCCGAAGAAGCCCATTCACTAATGATGGAGTTATCAAATGAAGTGGATAGATTGAGAGGGATGGCAAATTCTGAGCACTTGGGCCTAACTTCAACCAAGTCAAATGCTGATGAGTTGCATAACAAGTATATCATTGCACTAAGGTGCATTCACTCTATGCAGGACATCCTCAAGCTCTCTGGTTCCAAGAAGGACCACGAAGAACAGAGAGTAGAGGTTTCCGATTTAATGTCCAGATTAATGAGTGGTGACACGCTTTCCGATGAGGACATGATGTTACTTCAGCGAAACTAAGTCATACAAACGGCCGTTTCTTCCATGCAGAATCTTATCTGATTCGAGATTTATCAACCAGCCTGGGATGAATATTCTGTGGTGTTTGATCATTGCCATGTGTATATTCAAAACCCATTTTTCGAGTAGCATGCTCCTGACAGTACCGGAGATGCTCACCTCACCAGAGTCCCCCCTTCTCCTCTCCTCCACTATCTTGGAAATCTCGAGTTTTAGCCTGTCCTCGTTAAGCCAATTCCCATTAGGAGGTTCTATCGACCTAATCTTCGGGGATTTTCGCATACTTTCTGATTCACCAATAATGCTGAGCCTCTGGGACCATGGATCCTCCAGTATTGTCCATTCTCCCTTTTCGCTACTGCCACTAGGTCCATGCAAATCTCCTGATACTCTCCAAATTCGAGCCTCTAGCAACATTGGTGATGATGAAAATCCCTCAATTCCTCGGCTCGCAGTCCAAGAGTCTATGTCAATCTTCGAACAGAGAACACGCATCTCCTCCTCATTTGAATAAGTAGAAAGGTCATTAGATTCCGTGTTGTCTAATTCCTCCGGAACAGCCGAGGCGACGATATCTCCCGAGAGAACCGCGCTTCCGATCCAATGCGATATCTGTTTTGGCGAAACTATCTGGATTTTGGTTCCGTCGATGGGATCGCAGTCAGAATGAGTCGGTCGCTCACTAAGTATCCTTCTAGTAATTGGTAGAATTTCAGGAGGAGCATGCCAGATGAATGTTCTTCCTGTATGAATGCCGAAATCGGGTACTGCTGTGGCCACGCCGATTGGTCTGAATGGGGATCCTGGTACCCCTATATCGAATGAATCGAAGTCTACAGACCTGATGCTAAGCAGCGCTCGCAATATATCCTCCATGGACCTAGGAACATGGTTACGTCTTTCAATGGAACGCCATTCTTCAAGGCCTGGGCTCAGAATTTTAACTCAAATGTTTGGGGCTAGCTGCAGTAGATCGCTCTGTCCCGGATCGATTACGCACAGTGAACTGACAGGAAATGGCTTTCCGCATGCAGCTCCAAGCTGTCGATTTACCATGGTAACCTGATGAATTGGTACTGACGGATGTGAGTTCCTCAGATCATCGATAAAAGACTCAGGGCAATTTGAGGCAACTAGTACTAACTTTGCACCTCCTTTGGTGCAGTGTGATACTGTTTGCCTTTGACCAAAGACTAGTTCTCCTGAGTTAATTCCTTGTTTGAGTTGTCTCGCTATGTCCATTTTCAGACCTCAGATGTTTCCCTCGGGGATGTAGAATAGTTCGACGCTGCCCGTTCCCAACGCTACTGGTTGGCCCACTATGATGTTCTCTGTTACTCCAGATAGGTTGTCCCTCTCGCCAATTACTCCGGCCTTTAGCAGATGTGTAACTGTGACCTCGAAAGCCGAACGAGCGAGGATGGAATGCTTTGTCCCGCTTACACCGTGACGGCCAATTGCCCTAACCTCTCCACCAGTAGTCATCACATCTGAGACCATAATCAGATGTCTCACGTCAACATCGAGACCTGCGCCCTCTAGAGTGTCCCACATTTCGTTGATTATAGCCTGTCTGGCTGCCTCTATACCGAGGTAGTCATGTATCTCATTTATGTTGTTCGTATACGTCCTTGATCGGTCGACCCCGTCGAACTCACTGATCTTTGATAGGTTTGAGCCGATTGTCGATATGTAATATTCACCTGTTTCGGACATTGGGCCCTGTACTGTGGCTCTGCTAATTCCGGGGAGACCTTTCAATCGCAGTTTCTTGATTTTGTCCTCGAGTTGAAGAAGAGCAGTGTAGGTAGGGGGGTCGGATGCAAGAGATGCAAGATCTTCTTCTTTTGCCACGCCTGGAATGATCCTTAGAGACTTTGGGCGGTCATCGTCATCGGCCTGCACGTACAACCTTAGAGCTCGTGAGAGCTTGTCTCTGACCTCTGCACCGGTCATTTTCTTCAGCCTCATATTTTTGTTATTTAGCTGGAGTAATATGTTCCTCTGAGCGACGTCGACATCAATAGTTGCAATATCCATAGCTGTGGTTGTCTCTATGGATGCTGCTAAGTCTCGCACCAGCTTTTCATTTGTCCTCAATGGCTTCCCCTTGGAATTCTTCTCGTCCATGTAAATTATCATGGTCGGGGTTTGGGGTACCTTCCTAGCATCGACAATCTCGATTATCCTAGGTAGACCCTGGGTAACGTTCACTGTGGCCACACCTGCATAGTGGAATGTGCGCATCGTCATCTGAGTACCGGGTTCACCAATAGACTGGGCTGTGGTAATACCTACAGCCTCATGTGGAACGGCCTTCGCGTCATTGTAGAAGTTGTTTGCCGAGTTGATTATTTTCTTTGCCTTAGCGGCTGTGACCTTCTTCTCCCCCCTGCTATGCAACCCTTGGACAAGTTGGTCTATCATCCTTGGAGTTAGGTTTGAGTCGCTTTCCTCAGCGGCTTTGTTCAGCTGGATGAACATCTCGTCATCTTTATCGACATCACGGAAGAGTTGCTTCATCTTGGTTTCATAGTCGTAGTCCTGCAATGGGAGTGACCTCTTCGTCCTCCTAGCTCTGGACACTGTTCTTCTGCGAACAATGGTCTTCTCAGTACTAGCAGCAGAAGCCCTGCTGGATTTTACTGAGCTGGCCATGACATCGTGGATTCTCTGAGAGGTTCCGGAGTCGATTCCACATATCTGAGCGATTTGCCCCGGAGACAGCCCCTTAACATCGTCCCATTTGCGGTCATCAGCTAACTTGTGAGCATACTCTTCTTCAATTCCCAGATCCATTAACTTCTTCTTTGTTGCACTCTTAACTACCATCAGTTAGCACCTCCAAGAGCATCGTTAAGCACCTGATCTACATCGAATGGGCTTCCCTTTCTGCTTCTGGCAGGATCGGTCCCATCCTCTCCGTACTCAAATTGGATAATGCGATTTGCAGTATTTCGTACTGAGGCCTTCGTGTCATTAGACACCTTGAGATCGTCCATGGCGTTAATCAGCCTTCTCTGCATGTAACCCGACTTACTCGTTCTGACAGCGGTGTCGACTAGTGATTCCCTACCAGAAACTGAAAGCATGAAGAATTCGGTTGGTTCAAGGCCTCGCTTGAAAGAAGAAGAAACGAAACCCTTTTCCTTTGATCCCTTAACCTTTCTAGGGAAGTGAGAAAGGACTCTGTCTTGATATCCTCGCTCAAGTCGCTTGCCTCTAACTTTCGGTTGGCCAATGGATCCCGCCATCATTGCTAGATTGTCCATCGAGCCCCTTGCTCCTGAGGTTGCCATAAGAACGGCTGAATTGTCATCGCCGAGTTGTGCCTTAGCGACGTTTCCAGTTTCAGCCTTTGCAGCGTCTAGGATTGTCAGTATGTTCTCCTCGAGAGTTTCGTGTGGAGTTCTTCCTGGCCTGGCCTCATACTTCCTTCCGTCCTTTCCGAACTTTTCTAGTTCAGAGTCAACACTGGCACTGGCCTCTGAGTTGATTCTCACGATCTCTTCCTTAGCCTCGGGAGGTAGATCTTCGTCATCTATTCCAGTGGTGAATCCCATTGCTGTACAGATGGCGATTGTCATCTTTGTCATCTTATTGATGAAATCTGCCCCCCTGTCTGTTCCGTGTGTCTGGACGACTGCGTCTAGAAGACGTCCGTCCTCTGCTCCAATTCCTCTCTTGTCGATAGAACCAGAGACGTCTCCTTGAGATACCTTGACTTCTTCTCCGGCACGATTCTTGAAGTTCAGAGTGAAGCCTCCCTTCACAAGAAGGCTGAAGACTTCGTTTCCTAACAGTCCGATCTGTCCGTTTCTCTCTACTGGTGGAGGAATTTCGCCCTCCCATCCAATTGAGCTAAGAACATCCATTGCAACTGGCATTGGAAGGAATGCTTCTCCATGCGTCAAAAGGTAAGCACCCGTGATGTGATCGTGTATCCCACCAATGACGCTTCCCCCATATCTTGGCGATATGATATGCTCCTGGACCCTCATTAGGATTCTAGCCTCAGCCCTGGCTTCCTCACTCTGTATTACATGTAGGTTCATTTCGTCACCATCAAAATCTGCATTGTAGGGTGTGCAGTCAGCGAGGTTGAATCTGAATGTCTTACCATCCATGACTCTTATTTCGTGTACTAGCATTGACATCCTATGGAGTGATGGTTGCCGATTGAAAATGGTTACATCTCCGTCAATGAGGTGCCTTTCGACAACAACACCTGGCCTTGGGTTGCCATCTCTATCGTATGTGCTTAATCGATCCTCTACATCTGTAGGGTAGAGGTTACCGTGTTCATCCTCGATATCTGGGCTTCCGCAGTGTGGACATTTTACCTCAAGGTGATCGGGAAGGTACTCATCAGGATTTTCTACTTCCCACTTCCAGCGATTATGTATTGCCGCATCTGGATCATCCTCGGCTAGGGGCTTTCCATCTTCTCCCTCCCCTCTAAGATTGGACAAGGTCCTATCCAAATCCACGCTCCACTCAGGAAGGAGCTCGTCAGTCATTGGGTCCCTTCGCATTTGCTCCTTCAACACAAGGCCTGGGAGGAAGTTAGGAGCTGGGAGGACCTCATTCAAATCAGGCCTGTAACCCATATAAGGCTCCTCTTCACTACCACAATGGCAATCTGGATTCAGGCACCTGAATCCTGCCCAGATGTACTTCGTTCTGTCAGTAATCCTAACCCTGAATCTATCACCTCTGATGATGTAGTTTACACCGGGATGGACATCTGGGCCCCTTAGGATCATCTGTCTGAGTTGTTCCCTGTTTCTACTTGTAGCCCTGATAGGCACTGTCAGCTCCTTGGCCGTCTTTACTGGGACTCCCACTTCGTTGATCCCGAGGTTTGGATCTGGGCTGATGACTGTTCTGGCGCAGAAGTTAACTCTCTTTCCAGACAGATTACTCCTGAATCTGCCCTCCTTTCCCTTTAGCCTTTGGGATAGGGTCTTTAGTGGCCTTCCGGATCTGTGTCGAGCCGGAGGAATACCACTGGTCTGATTATCAAAGTATGTCGTACAATGATACTGCAGTAGTTCCCAGAGATCTTCAACAATCAGTTGTGGGGCTCCTGAATCACGATTTTCTCTGAGTCGCTGGTTTATCCTTAGAACGTCAACTAATTTGTGTGTTAGGTCATCCTCGGATCTATCGCCACTTTCCAGGGTGATAGATGGCCTGACAGTAATTGGAGGAACTGGTAGTACCTTCATGATTGTCCATTCTGGTCTACTAACGTCTTTCTCCATTCCGAGGAAAATTAGGTGCTCATCGGGGATCTTTTCTAGCCACTCGCGGATGTCACGAGCATTCAGTTTGTGCTCTCCCTTATCCGCCTTCTTTTCTTTGAAAGTTGTGGGTTTATCTAGAATTATCTTTCCCTGCTCCGCGCCGCAATGCATGCATATTGCCCGCTTAGGGCCAGCGCAAATGTTTTCGATATCCTTAATGATTTTCTTGAATTCCCTGCCGCCAACTCCGTGCTTTAGGATGATGTCGTTCACTCTGTCTCTGTAGTAATCCTGTTCGGACTTCTCTGGATCAATAGGATGCGTTTGCGGAGCATCATGCAGCAAGGCCTTGCTGCACGAGTTGCAGGTTGTTTTCAAGCACGTCTTGATTAGACCGGTGAATCCTATGTGCATCACAGGCAACTCTAGTGCTATATGGCCGAAGTGACTGGGGCATTCTTCGTGCTTGTTTCCACAGGTTTCACACCTGATACCCGGGTCGATTACCCCCATCTTCGGATCCATCAGGCCTTGTTTGAATGCATGACCATCGTCCTTGTATGTGTCAGCTGTCTTCACTTCGACGGATGACATCTTCCTGATCTCGTTTGGATCCATCAGTGTGAATCTAATCGAGTCTATTCTCTTGGGTATCTTTGCTGCATCTCGAGCGCTCATCTTCTATCCTCCAGTTCTAATCTCATTGCTACTCCAAGACTCTTCATTTCGTCCAGGAGAAGTTTGAATGCGTAGGAGGTCTGGACGCTATGGACGTCTGACCTATCGCCGCAAACGGGACATATCGTAGTCCTTCTCTTCCAATCGTAATATGCGATATGGCCGCATCTGGGTGTGTTGCAGACCATTAGATTCCAGCCATCTGACTCGTCTAGAAGCCGGTCCTTGATTACCATTGACGCACCATGAGAAATTAGACAATCCCGCTCCATCTCTCCGAATCTGAGGCCACCTTGCCTTGCTCTACCCTCTGTTGGTTGTCTAGTGAGGATTTGCACCCTCCCTCTACTTCTAGCATGGAGTTTGCTGCTAACCAGATGGTGGAGTCTCTGGTAGTAGATGACTCCAACGAAAGTATCAACAGGGAAACTTTCTCCAGTTTCTCCGTTAATCATCGACTCCCTACCAGTGTGCCTCAGACCGTTTCTGAGTAGTCCCGATCTGAGCGGTTCCATCTATTCTTCTGCCTTCCATGGATCCAACCTTCCCTCCGATCATCTCCAACACGTGGGCCACAGTCATTCTCGAAGGTATAGCATGAGGATTGATGAGTAGATCGGGTATTACGCCGTCTTCTGTGAATGGCATGTCCTCCTCATTTACCAGTCTACCAATTATTCCCTTTTGCCCGTGCCTGCTGGCGAACTTGTCTCCAAGTTCCGGAACCTTGTTTGTTCTAAGGGTAATTCGAACTAGCCTGCCTGAGTCAAGTGACTCTGTAACGAAGATATTGTCCACCCAACCCTTTTCACCATGACGAACTAGCATAGAAGACTCCCTCCTTTCCTGCGCTTGCAGGAATGCCCCGTGTGATTCTTCTAGGAATCTGGGAGGGCTAGTTTTACCTACAAGGATAGACCTCCCTCCTTCTTGACTAGTTAGCTCAATCTCTGGAACTGGTAGCCCGTCTCTTTCCAGGTGGGAGTAGGAATCCCACGACTTGAGCCCTTTGATTTCATCGAGGCCCGTACCTGGAACCTCGATTCTCTCCTCTTGTCCGCCTGGGAATCTCTTGTTCTCTGCATTATATGTACGTATGAACGCAGATCTTCCTAGGGCCCTCTCAACTGACGCTTTGTTCATAATCACGGCGTCTTGCATATTGTAGCCGTGATGGCTGAGGATTGCAACAACAAAGTTCTGACCTCCGGGTCTTTCGTCGAATTTAGTGGACTTCATGGCCCTTGTTCCCACGATTGATCTCTGAGGGTAGTGCATCACATGTGCACGAGTATCGGGTCTAAGCCTGAAATTCGCACTCGCCACCCCTAGGCTCTGCTTGACCATGGCCGTTCCACCGGTAACCCTTGGTGTTGAGTTGTGTTCAGGATACGGGACTAGAGAGGCGCAAACGCCCATAATGAGTTGGGGGTCGATCTCCACGTGAGTGTAAACCAGAACTGTGTGATCCTTTTTCTCTTTCCTCTTAAGGGCGTCCATATTTTCTTGGTAGTAGTTTAGTGGAACCTTAAATTTCTCTGTCTTTGACTCGCCATTCGGCATAGTTACCTCTGCTGACACCTCGGCATGTGATATTCCATGCTCCCCAAGGTTAGTCCACTCTACCTTCGCTGGATTTATTGGCCGTTTGTTCTTTGGAGAGACTGCTGGCAAATCGAAAGGTCTTGGAGCTATCAAAAGATCTTCTTCTTCTTCGGCATCTACCCATTCTACAACTCCCCCAGAGACAAGGTCTGAGAATGTTATCTCGCCCGACTCTAATGCTTCCAAGTGCATCTTGGTGATTTGCAGGCTACCATGATCGATTATGAGAAGTGGGCGGAGCATTCTACCCCTATCCGTGTTGATGAAAACGTCACGATTCTCATGGTCGTGCCTGATGCTAACCTCCGGTCTTATCCTACCCGATCTGCGTCTCCTCTTGAACTGGCTTACGAGCTTATGCGGTCTCTTGTGAAGGCCAAAGATATCTCCGTTAACATGTATCCTGGAGCCGTCTGCCCAGCCTTCTGGATTATCGTTCACTCCAGCTTCCTTCAGCAGTGCCTTTACGTCCTCTTCAGGAACTTCCTCTGAGACGTCTATCATTTGTGCTGCATTCTTTACAAGGCCACAATTTTGTCCCTCGGGAGTCTCATTGGGACATAGCCTGCCCCATTGTGTAGGGTGCAAATCTCTTGCCTCGAAATGGGGCTGGCTTCGAACGAGTGGGCTCGTGACCCTCCTCATGTGGGACAGGGCAGACAAGTATGTCGTCCTATCAAGGAGCTGGCTTACTCCTGACCTCCCCCCGACCCAATTTCCTGTAGCAAGGGCATGCATAATCTTGGTTGTAAGGACGTCAGGACGAAGGCACGAAGAAATTCTCAATTCCCTCTTCCTGTTGTGGAGTCTCTCCAACTGATACTTCAAGTCTCGAGCCAGTTGTTGCAGGCTTACTCTGAAGAGATCCTCCACGAGATCGCCTGCTAGACGAACACGCTTGTTCGCGTAGTGATCCTTGTCATTGGGATCCTTGTCCATTATGGCCATCTCTAGAACTTGTCTAGCAATACGGCCTAGGAAAATTGCTTTCTTTTCTCTATTATCAAATTTCGATCCTAGGTGAGGTAGTAGTTCGTTATCGAGTAGGTTTTGAATTCTAGATTCTCTGTACTCCTTCTGCTGACCTGCTGCGAATTTCTTCTCCAACCAGGCTAGGGCCTCCTCTGATGTGTCAACACCATACTCCTCATTATCCCTAAGGTCGTTGAGGTTAGCAACGGTGTATTTCATGGCCTCGGGGGGTCCCGCAATGGAGGCGAAAATATCCATGTCCTTGGCCACTCCAAGTGCTCTCATCAGGAGCACCAAAGGAATGGGCGTGGTTCCAGCACTAGGAATCTTCACCATTAGCATTCCATCTCTTCTCTTTTCGACGTTCAGTGGTTTCCTTACGCCGTCTTTCTGGGAGAATATTTTCGCAACTTGGGTTTCATGGGCATATTTCTTGTTCTTTTCTACTGTTACCCTGTTAGGAGCGAGATCCTCCATAGAAATCAGAACTCTCTCTGTCCCGTTGATAATGAAGTAACCCCCGGGATCAAGAGGATCTTCGCCGTACTTCCGTAGAAGTTGTGTATACCTTTCCGAATCCTCAGTGGAGGTTTCAGGGGAGAGTCTTCGATTCTCATCTGCATGGTTTGGGTTCAGGTTGCACCTTGCTGATCTAACCATTATCGGTAAATTTCCTATGTGGACGCTGGTTTCCTCTTGGAATCCCATCTCGGATCCAGGAGATGGGGGCAAATCATCCCGAAAAATCTTGAAGTCTAAGTAGACGGGTGAGAAATAAGTAAGCTTCCTAAGTCTACATTCCATTGGAGTGGCGTTGTGTTCTGCCCCATTGGCCTCTTTTATTGTAGGCCTGCCTAGTCTGAGATTCTTCAGTCTAACAATAATTTCTTTGTCCAAAAGATCGAGTTTGACCAATCCTCCCTCTTCATCCTCCACCGGTTCGTCACTACCAATCCTAATGTTTCGCACGATGTTCTCCATCCTACTTTCCTTACCATCTCCGACAGGGATGCAGTCGTTGTACGAAGCAAGTTGGTGGTTCACTAGGCTTCTATGCTTGAAATAACTCTCAACAATCTCTCTCAATTTAATTCCTCCTTATGCGCTCTCTACTATTAGCCTATAGGCCACTGATTGTCCTGCAGATCTGCTGTATCGAACGACCTTGACTACTCTATTTGCTAGCCATCCCGCAGGAAGCTCATCGTTCTCAGCTTCTTCGACCTCCTTGATAACCTGGATTGCAGGATCGGTAATCAGTATCTTAGGTAATAGTTCCTTTGCAAGCCTGTCCTTCCCAAAGGCATCATCTGTCTTGAGCCCCCATGGCTCAAGAATCCGTGCTTCATCCTCAATAGGGACTAGTTCATGATGAGGTACGAGCACATGGTTAAGCACATTGAATCTGTAGTCCCCAACAGGGATGTCTTCGTCCAGAAGTGCCTTGCGGGAGATGGTGATCCTGTTGCTCTTACTCCTTTTGCGAGAACCGACGTGCTCACTTTGCGTCGTCCGCCAATTTGTGAGCGTGATCCTCCGGGATCCCCAGCTCTATCAATCTCTTTTTTGTTGAGCTCTTTACTGCCATGACTTTTCCCCCACCCAGAAAAAACGAGGGCCTGAGAAGCCGTCAGGCGGGCCTGAGGGGATTCGAACCCCCGGCCACCGGGTTAAAAGCCCGGCGCTCTACCTGACTAAGCTACAGGCCCATGGCTGATGCTGGGCTATCCTCCGACCCTAGGGGTCTTCAAAAGGCTTGCGCATAACATTGCTCTCGCAAATCAGTGAGGTGCCCGGGGGGAGCATCCTCGGGCTTCACTTAATTAGTTCATGAAATAAATGTTATTGAAACCGCAAAATACCGGTTAACACAACAATTTTGTCTCTAAACGAGTTGAAGAATATGATGACGAAGACTAAGGTCTCAATAGAAGGAATTGGTGAGTGGGAAGTAATCTCGCCTCAGACTGTCTATCCTCCGAGGGAGGATTCCTTATTACTATGTAGAGTCATTTCAGAATTTACCCCCATTCCAGGGGTCGAGGTACTGGAAATTGGATGCGGATCCGGAATAGTTACTATGGTATTAGCGACCCTTGGTTGGGAAGTTACTGCTTGCGACTTGAATCCATTTGCAGTTGCAGCTACAAGGGGCAACATGGAGAACAACGGAATTCCAGGAAGCCAAAAAATAATCGAATCTGGAATAGGAGAAAATTTAGCAATTCCGGAGGGAACAGGATTGGTAGTATGGAATCTCCCTTACCTTGAAAGAAGGGATGAGGATGATGAATTTGAGAAAATAGAGGAAATAGCATGGTCTGAAATTTCAGGGAGGGGCTGGGGTGGAGAGCTTCTAAATTTATTAGATTCCCAGCAAAATGTGAATGATTTGTTGGCATTGATGGTAATGAAGACAGAGCCTGAGGGAAAAAGTAAGGTCGTTGACTGGGAACGAAGAGGCTGGACATCTCGTAAACTCGCTTCGGAGAGATTTGGGGATGAAAAGATTGAGATTGTGGCTTTTTGGAAGACCGGAGCCGGTCAGGCTCCGACAATCATTGATACTTGCTCTTCAACAATGGAAGAAGTAATGGAAATATCGGAGGGAGATTGGGTGAGAGTCATGTCCAAAACTCAGAAGAATGGGAGAGGGAGAAAGAACGCCCGTTGGATCTCAGGTGAAGGCGGGGTTTTCGCCACATGGAAATTAGGGTCGAACCTGATTGACGAGTTCTCTCCAGGAATTATCCAAACTACTGTTGGAGCCGTGGTCTCCACGGTTCTGGAAGCAGAAATGAAGTGGCCGAACGATATTCTCAACAGAAAAGGAGAGAAGATGGGAGGGGTACTTGTTGAGTCTTCGAATGACGAAGCTAGCGGAGTTAGAATAGGGATTGGTGTAAATCGATATGGTTTTTCTGAAGGGAAGAAAATTCGGGGTTGCGGATGGGAAGAGACCCTCGGTGACCTTGATGCGAATGAGGTTTTCAAAAAAATAGATAGGGGGATTTCTTCTATTTTCGAGAAGACTGGTATCTTGCCACTCCCGAGCAGGGAAAGCCTAGTCATCCAATCTTGGACATCTCTGTCGAAATCTCTGTCCAGAGGTGTTGCTGTAAGATTGGACAATGAAGTAGTTAGGCCCTCGGGATTGAACGAGTTTGGTGAGTTACGGGTTACTGGGGGGTCTATTGGAAGTTCTGATATCGGGGATTTAGACATAATTGAGTGGTTAGGCTACAGGTAGGATTTCACACGTTCTCTTACTAGTCTAATCTTTCCAGAACTAGCGATAGTTTCAATTCCAGGGATCTCGTTCAATTTTGTTAGAGCTTGTCGATAATCGGATAGAGTTATTTTGATTATGGAAAGTGTTCTTTTCGACTGTTTCTCTGAGTCGAATAGTTTCCATTCTAGTCCCTCCAATTTTTCTCCCAGGAGTTTCTTCAAACTATCTCTCCGGGTCGATTTATTGACCTTAATGGCAATCCACCTGTGTTTACCCCTTGCTGCCTTTTTTGCTCTCGGCATGGTAACCCGAAGGGGTTTACCTTAACCAATAGTGGGTTCACGCGGATGCGTGAACAACGGTACTCCTGACGAGCTTCGCAAGGTCGAAAGCGCGTTTACTATTTTCTCTGATCCGTCAACTCTCCCTCATATCGTCTTACTAGTGATATCCTCGGGCTCTCTGTATATTGCAATGACTGTGAATGTGTTCGGATCAGAAACCCAAGGCGCAGCAATATTTCTCTCCCTATCGTTATCATACATGGTTGCGGCATTGATTCGTCCTAGCAGATTGGGAAGTTTCCTACTAACAGTCGAGAGCAATAGCGAGGGAGTACTAAGGGGGAGGTACCTAACCAAAGGGCTCACTAAGACCCTACCTGTTATTGCCTTAGCAACTTTAATTTGGTATTTCTTGAATATCAATTTGAATGAAGAAAATTTGAACGATCTAAAATTGATTCTAGCAATGATGTTCATAGCAATGTCGTTATTTCAGGGACTTACTCTGACCGTGGGTTGGGTTGAGTACGGGAAGAAAATACGAGGCCCACCCAGAGATAGTAGGACTGGAGTAAATCTAACGCTTTTTAGAGTAATGATTTCCTTAGTTTTACTCGCACCTCTAGTTTGGTGGTTTGGATATGGGGCAGTTAATCCCTCAAATGCGAATTTTTCGACCAACTTTGTATGGTTCATTTTCCTGATCACAATTGTTTTTTTGGGAGTACTGATGGAGCGTTATACGAAATCATCCAGAGATGGGGCGGAAGTAGACGGTGTAGCTCGTGACAGGGTTTATTTTCTTATTTTCATAACTTCCTGCTGGCATCTTCTAAGCTCATGGAGAAGGGCTCCGTTCACCTCTGATCAGTCTTCAGTCGGCCTCTTTGTTGAAGAGGGTGTCCTGATGTCAATCACTATCGTTTTGGCAGTTTGGTCATTGTCGGAGAAAGGACGCAAGAGAGATTGGAGGATTTTCCAAGGGCAATCAGCAATTTTCTGGGGAATATGTTTCGGACACGCATATTGCGGGAGTGTATCTTCCTTGACCGTGCTTTCTGAGGGTAGCCTGATGACAACAACTGCTATTGGACATGCGATTACTGCGATTGTGATGTTAGCAATCAGTCCAATCGCACTCCACAGCGTAGGTCTATCCGAGGAATCAGGGGTACCACTTGAGGCGTCTGAGAATTCATTGACTCCTGAGGAAAGGCCTCATTCTCAACCTCCTAGAGTTGAGGAGTCTGGTGATGATGTTGTTGAGATTATCCGCTAGAGTCCGCTAACAACGGCTACGAGTCGTAATCTTCCAACTAAATCATCGCTTGCTCTAGCACCAAGAATAACCTGACAGTCCTCATCCAGGGTTGATACGAACGCCTCTGAAACCATGTTCAGATGACCAAGCGTCATATCTGGCCCTCCCTCGACTTGTATCATACATCCTTTGGCCCCATCAATCGATATTTCTGACAGGGGCGAGTTTCTTGCCATCCTTACTACCTCATCTGGATCTGAAGTAGCCCCATTACCGACTATCAAGGTTGCATTACCTGGCCTACCAACTATTGTTCGAAGGTCCATCAGATCGAGATTAATCTTCCCGACCCTGGCTAGAGTTGTTACCAGGCCTTCGATTAATTCCTCTATCCACTCTGAACCCATCTTCCAGTCAGATTCACGATGTCTGGCCTGCCAGGCAAGTCTCTCAAGGCTGACTCGGATGCACAGATCAGAGTTCCTCTCTATTGCGGGAATGGCCTTGTCTGCAATAGCGCAACGTAGAGGTTGTTCGGCAAAGGGCATCCCAACAATACTGATTACAAGGCTTCCCGCCTCTGCAGACCGAGCAGCGATTTCTGCTGCTGCACCAGAACCAGTCCCCCCTCCTAAGGCGGTAAGGATAATTACGAGTTCCGAGTTGTTTAACATTTCCTTCGTTGAGCCGATGTGCAGCCAAATTTGGCAGTGCGGCTGTTCCCTTACCACTTCCTGATGCATCCAGATGAAGGCAATGGGCTTCATATCCAGAAGAGAAAGATGATTCATCGGCGTCAACAAGTAGTAATTCAGAGAGTTTTTGGCACCTACCATGTGCACGCGAGGACCACTTGCAACCTATCCCACCAACGCCTACAATTAGTATGGATTCGGCTTCCATGGGTTCTGAACCTAGGTAGCCAGTTTATATTGTTCTAGTCGTAGTCTAAATATCGTCGGTATCTTCTTCTTTCATCTCTGGCCCAAGCATTTTCCGGTTCTAGTATCAATACCTTTTCGTAGTATTCAATGGCTATCTCGAAATCCGAGAGATGCCTTCCATTTAGATGGCCAAGTACATTCAGGGCTGGAATGCAGTTTGGATCAGTGCTAATCATTGAAAGAAGAATTTCCTCTGCTTCGTTAATTTCCATCGATTCCATCTTATTCTCTGCCTCCTCAAGTTGACTAATTAGTTCGGGGCTGAGTGAGTAGGTATTCTTCCAACTCGGGGATGCCATGTTGTTTACTATGGTGCGGTCCCTTTCAATTTTTTGAAAAACGATATTACTGCGAACCCCCGAAGGAGCCATGGTGTAAGGTTCATATCCCCCTTTTTTCTGGTACATATCAACAGATGCCTGGGGGGGCAAAAATGGCTACACAACGTAAGGTATTGAGTATCTTAATTGTCTCGTTATTTGTTGCGGGGTCAGGTGAGGCTCTGCATAGTGGAGTAGGCGGAAATGCAAACGGACAGGGTGAAGTTTCCATCGCCGGGTGCACTTGTCATGCCGAGGAACCAGACAATTCTGTTACGGTCATCATTGATGGGGTACCATTCCACTATGCACCTGACAGTTCCTACGAGATGAAGTTGCAACTAATTGGGGGGCCAGAAGCGAATCTTGATTCGCACACAGCCGGATTTGCAATGACTGTCACGCAAGGGTCGCTTAGCGCCTCCGAAGGATTTGAGTCGATGGTTCAGAATTGGGAAGGGGACCCAGCAACCCTAACACATACCGATGCGGGTTCGAGGATTTCTGATAGATCGTGGATGTTTGTTTGGACAAGTCCGTCCGAAGGGTCTGGTTCTGTGGTTTTCAATATTGCAGGGAATTCAGTAAATGGAGATTTGGCTCCATCCAGTCTTGATCGCTGGAATCGCCTCACAACCAGTATTGACGAAGGGGAGGACAATGGGAGAACAAAGACCGTATTCTCGGGCAACGGAGACATTAATCCTCCTGCCCCCGTTGAGAGCAAGAAAGACATCCATAAAATGGGTGCCAAGCTTCTAGCCCACTGGCTAGGACTCCTTGGCTTCGGAGCAGTAATACTTGTGATTTTCTTCTGTGGTCTGTTCCTCAGATACGGCTTCTCCAGGAATTACAAAGGAAGGAGCAACCTACTAAAACTCAGGATAAAGCACCTACGGAGAGGTGATCAACTATGAAGGACGACGTAGTTATGAGGCTGTTGCGAGAGGTCAAGGCCGGAAAGGTCAGTATCGAAGACGCAAGGGTCGCACTTGAAGACGCCGCATTGACAGAAGAGGCCTTCGATGCAGCGGTGAATCATGGAGTATTCAACGAAGTCAAGCCTGGTAC
>LUMT01000304.1_pt1 | contig 26996 bp, 27 predicted proteins | sample 729741 | NCBI WGS metagenome assembly LUMT01 (sample SAMN03860299, study PRJNA289734) | marine metagenome | biome: seawater column; feature: ocean; material: water; isolation source: Red Sea water column Station 192 - depth 50m | place: Saudi Arabia: Red Sea | collected 2011-10-15 | depth 50 m
AAATATGACATGTCTGCAAAACTTTATTTAAAAATCTCCTATGGAAGAAAAACAATCTTTTTTAAAACAGAAAATTGACTTAGATAGTCCTAATAAAAATATCGTACCAATAACTACATCTATTGGAGGAGATGGGAAATTGTCAGTTGGTGGCTGTTCTATTGAAGAGTTAGTTAAAAAATATGATTCTCCTCTTTATATATTGGATGAAATCACTTTAAGAAAGTCTTGTAGAGCATATAAAAAAGCATTAGAAAAATATTACCCAGGGGAATCTCTCCCTATATATGCTTCCAAGGCAAATAGCTCTATATTCATGAGTAATCTTGTTTCCTCAGAAGGTTTAGGACTTGATGCAGTGTCAGAGGGAGAATTATTAACTGCTCTAAAGGGTGGGGTACCAAATGAAAAAATTGTTTTTCATGGGAATAACAAATCTGACAAAGAAATTGATTTCGCAATTAGAAATAACATCAAAATAATTGTAGATAATGACTATGACTTAAGAAGATTAGAGGAAATATCAAATTCATCAAATCATGACTTAGAAATAATGATACGCTTTACTCCTGGAATCGAATGCCATACACATGAATACATAAGAACAGGTTCATTTGATAGCAAATTTGGTTTTGGAATCGAATATTTGAATGATTTATTTGCAAGCATCAGCGAAACTAAACATTTAAAGTTAAAAGGGATACATGCTCATATTGGTTCCCAGATTTTTGAACTAGACCCTCATAAGGATCTAGGAGAAATAATGGTAAAGGTTATTTTAGACGCCAAAAAATTTGGCCATAATATTAAAGAACTTAATGTTGGTGGAGGTTTAGGCATTAAATATACTACAAATGACGACCCACCTTCTATCGATGAATGGGTTAAAACAATTTCCAACTCAGTTGTTAAAGCTTGTAAAAAACACAATTTAAACCTGCCAAAATTGATGTGTGAGCCTGGAAGATCTATCGTATCTTGGTAAAAAACCCCTTTAATATCAACTCAAAAAATAAATATACAATTGCTGGCAAACACTGCGAATCGGGAGATGTATTGTTTAAGGAAATAGAACTAGCAAATTGCGAAACAGGAGATCTAATATGTGTTTTTGGTACTGGTGCTTACAATAATTCAATGAGTTCTAACTACAACAGAATTCCAAGACCCGCAGCCCTTTTAGTTTGTAATGGAGAAGCAGAGATTATTCAAAAAAGAGAAAGTCCATTTGATCTTTTGAAATATGATGTTTTGCCTGATCGCTTTATTAAATAAAATTAGGTAAATTTAGAATAATTCTGTTTTTAGTGTGAATTTCTGGGGAATTATAAATTTAAAGCTTTTATTAGATGTCTTATTTGCGGTTGGTTTCGGACTTTTATTATTCTCTAGAGTAAAAGAACAAAGGACATTATGGCTTCTTAGAGGATATTTGTTTTTAGTATCATCGGCATGGTTTATTCAAAGATATGCATACTTACCACTAACATCAAAATTAATTGATGCTGTAGTCCTCGCTTGCTCTCTCTCATTAGCGATCCTTTGGCAAGGAGAGTTAAGAAGATTAATGGAACTACTAGGCACTGGGAGGCTAGCTGTATTACTTGGGAATCCACCAAAGGAATTTAGAGCAACTTCAACTACCATTACTCAGTTAGTTGATACTGCAGGTAAACTCTCTCAAAATAGAAGAGGTGCTTTAATCGTTGTAGATTTGGGAAGTGATTTAAGACCTGAAGATTTTTTATATTCAGGAACCAATATTGAGGCACAATTATCAACTGACCTTTTAATAAATCTTTTTGCTACAGATACGCCTTTACATGATGGAGCAGTTCTTGTGAAAGGAAATAAAATAATTTCTGCTGGCGTAATACTTCCTCTCTCAAGACAAGGAATAAGTAGATATGGCACAAGACATTTAGCAGCATTAGGAATTACAGAAAGATTTGACAGATGTATTTGTATTGTTGTTTCTGAAGAAACAGGTACGTTATCATTAGCAAACCAAGGCAAACTCGAAAGGCCAATTACCAGCAGCAGGTTACAAGAACTTCTTGCAAAATTGATTGGCAATCAAAACTCTATGGGAGCAAATAAAGCATCTTTAAGTAAAAATGTCTTATCCCAAAAGACAGACCCAAGTGATAATATCGTCAGTGATATTAATAAAAAAGAGTCAGAAAAATCAGAAATTTTTACTAACAAAAAGGATTAACAAATGAGTTTAGAAAAAGTAATAGAAGATAAAATTAGTGACTTATTAATGAAAATAGATAAGCAAAAATTGCCCAAACATGTAGCAATAATTATGGACGGCAATGGGAGATGGGCGACTAGAAAAGGTTTACCCCGATCATTTGGACATAAACAGGGCGTTAGTGTATTAAAAAAAATTCTCAAAGTTGCAAAAAATTTAGGTTGTAAAGTAATTACTGTTTATGCTTTTTCAACTGAGAATTGGACAAGACCAACAAAAGAAGTTGATTTTCTTATAAATCTTTTTAGCGAAGTTTTAAAAAACGAAATTAAAGAGATACATGAAGAATCAACAAAAATAAAATTTATTGGAGATTTAACTCCTTTCCCAAAAAATTTAAAAGAAATAATATCTAGTTCAGAATCACTTACTAAAAACAACAATAAATTTTTATTCAATGTTTGTGTTAATTACGGAGGCAGACAAGAAATAGTAAAAGTTGCAAAAGAACTAGCATTAAAATCTTCTGCTGGGGAAATAAAACCAAGTGAAATTAATGAAGAATTATTTAATTCAGAGCTATTAACTGGAGGGATTAAGGATCCAGAATTACTAATAAGAACTAGTGGCGAAAAAAGGATAAGTAATTTTTTATTATGGCAATTAGCATATTCAGAAATTTATATATCTGACGTACTTTGGCCAGAGTTCAATGAGCATGAATTTCTTAAAGCAATAATTGATTACCAATCAAGAAATAGACGTTTCGGCGGTATAGAATCATTACCAAATGAATCTTTTGAAGATTCTCAATATATTTCCTAATAAAAATGGATAATTCGAATAATCAGTTATTAAAAGAAATTAGGTTCGATTGGGATAAAGAGGAGATATTGAAAATACTTAATATGCCTCTTATTGATTTAATGTGGGAATCACAAACCGTTCACAGGAAATTCAACAAATACGATATTCAATTAGCATCATTGTTCAGCGTAAAAACTGGTGGATGTGAGGAAAATTGTTCGTACTGTAGCCAATCAATTTATAGTGCTAGCGAAATCAAAAGTCATCCACAATTTCAAGTTGAAGAGGTTTTAGCAAGAGCTCAAATAGCAAAAAATGAGGGTGCAGATAGGTTTTGTATGGGTTGGGCGTGGAGAGAAATTAGAGATGGGAAATCTTTTAATGCAATGTTGGAGATGGTTAGCGGTGTAAGAGATTTAGGGATGGAAGCATGCGTTACTGCTGGGATGCTTACAGAAGAACAAGCATCCAGACTGGCTGATGCAGGTTTGACCGCGTATAACCATAATCTTGATACTAGTCCCGAGCATTATAAAAATATTATTACGACTAGAACTTATCAAGACAGACTAGATACTATCAAAAGAGTAAGGAATGCAGGAATAAATGTTTGTTGTGGAGGAATAATAGGTTTTGTTGTGGAGGGATAATAGGTTTGGGTGAAACTAATGCCGATAGAGCATCTCTTTTGGAAGTGCTTTCAAACATGAATCCACACCCTGAAAGTGTTCCTATAAATTCATTAGTAGCTATTGAAGGTACTGGTTTAGAAGATAATCAAGAAATTGATTCTATTGAAATGATAAGGATGATAGCTACAGCAAGAATTCTTATGCCTAAAAGTAAAATAAGATTAAGTGCAGGGCGAGAAAAGCTTTCAAAAGAAGCCCAAATTTTATGTTTTCAATGTGGTGCAAATTCAATTTTTTATGGAGATGAGTTACTCACAACTTCAAATCCATCTTTTCAATCAGACAGAAAACTTCTTAAAGAGGTTGGTTCCTATTTGAAGAAAACTTAATTCTTGATCTAAAAAATAAATTATTAGAAATCGGAAATGAAAATGATCTTTCAGGTTTGTTAATTTTTGCAAGTGAGGGTATTAATGGAACTATTTGTGCCGAGGAAAATGTAATTGATTTTGTTATCAATTTACTTAATAAGTATGCAGGTAATAGAAATTTGAATATTAAAGTAAACTTTTCAAAAGAGAAAGTCTTCAAAAAATTAAAAATTAAAATCAAGAAAGAAATAGTTACAATGGGTGTTTCTGAAATAAACCCTTCAGAAAATAATGGGACCTATATTGACTCAGCTGATTGGAATAAGTTAATTAAAAATCAAAATACAATAGTCATTGATACTAGAAATCATTATGAGGTTTCTTTAGGTACATTTCAGAACTCTATAAACCCAAATACAAGAAACTTTAGCGAATTCCCCAAGTGGGTAGATGATCATTTAGATACCCATTTAGAAAATAAAGATTCTACAAATATAGCAATGTTTTGTACCGGAGGAATAAGATGTGAAAAAGCTACTAGTTTACTGAAAAAGAAAGGTTATAAAAATATTTATCACCTACAAAGGGGTATCCTTCAATACCTTAATGATATACCAAAGGGAAAAAGTTTATTTGAAGGTGAATGTTATGTTTTTGATAAAAGAGTTGCTTTAGATCAAGATTTAGAAAAAGGCTCTTACTCGATTTGTCATGCATGTGGAATGCCAATTTCAATTCAAGATCAAGAAAGAAAAGAATATAGAAAGGGTATCCAATGTCATTTCTGCATAGACCAATTCAGCGATGATGATAGGAAAAGGTTTGAAGAAAGACAAAAACAAATCGATAGATCAAAAGTGGAGAATCATAAAATCTATAAGGACTAATTTTCAAAATCATGAAAGTTGAAGAATTAGAAAAATTAGCAGGTTCCATTGGATTATTAATTAAAATTCAAGTTAGAGAAACTATCGGATTATGTTTCTTTAGAATCGTGATTGCAGAACAGAAAGATAACATAATTAAGATTTGGGCCGAAATGAAAGGTTGGACTTATTTAAATAAACAAGGTATTCAGCTTGATACATTAAGAATCCTTAGTAAAGCTCCTGCTTTTGTTTCGGAATTAATATGGGCAACAACTATGGCTTGGGCAATTGAAAAAAAATCAAGCAACAAAGTAAGACTTTTAGCTATTTTTGATAGTGAAGGATATAGTAAAAAACTTGTAAGATATTTCAAGTTAATAGGATTCAAAATTGTCAAAGAAGTTGGTTCTAGCCCAGTAGATCTTTTATTAAGATTGGTTTGGGGAGGTGCAGGTACACTTATGAACGGGGAATGTATTTCCATATTGAAAAGACTTGAAAAGAAACTCTCTTTAATTGAAGAAAGTTAACCCGCGTGATAACTACTTCTAACTAAAGGGCCAGAAGATACTTTTTTGAATCCTAATTCCTTAGAGAAGCGATATAAATATTCAAACTCTGATGGATCCCAATATTTCTTAACTGCCAAATGATTGAATGAGGGCCTTAAATATTGGCCAATTGTAATTTGATCACAATCTATTTTTTTAAGATCATAAATTGTATTTTTTATTTCATCCAATGTTTCCCCAAGTCCTAACATAATGCCTGATTTAGTTTGAATATGAGGAGCAATATCCTTTGACTTTTTTAGTAAACTAAGGGATTTTTTGTAATTTGCACCCCTCCTAACTTCTTTTTGCAGTCTTTCAACAGTTTCAAGATTATGATTAAAGCATATTGGATCTTTTTCTAAAATCATCTTCAATCTCTCAGTCTGAAGGTTATTTGTTTCATCAAGATTTTTGCCTCCACCCCATAAATCAGGAGTTAAAACTTCAATTTTAATTGTTGAATCAATTTTTCTAATCTCATCAATTGTAGATATAAATAAATTTGCACCATGATCAGGGAGATCGTCTCTAGCTACAGATGTCAAAACAACATATTTCAAATTTAGTACTTTCACTGCTTCAGCGACTTGAGTACATTCATCAATATTGATAGAACTAGGTCTACCTTTATTTACCTGACAAAAAGCACATGAACGAGAACATATCGATCCACCCAGTAAGAAGGTGGCTGTTCCTGAGGCATAACATTCTGCTCTATTTGGACATCTTGCTTCTTCACAAATAGTATGAATATTTGATTTTTTGATGAGTGTTTGTATTTTTTCGAATTCTGAAGCTTTACTAATAGGAAATTTAATCCAAGAGGGAAGTCTTAAGATTTTTTCTTTCTTGATTAGATTATTGTCTCTCATTGTCTAATTTAGTTTTGTTCTGCCTTCTAAGGCCCTTGCAAGTGTAACTTCATCCACATATTCAAGTTCACTGCCCATTGGGAGCCCATATGCAATCCTCGTAACTTTAGTAAAAGGGGCTAACAATTTTCCAATATAAAGACTTGTTGTATCTCCCTCAACACTGGGGGTCAATGCCAATATGATCTCATCTATTTCAGACTTACTAACTCTTTCTACCAAGCTTCTTATTTCTAAGAGTTCGGGGCCAACAGAATCCATTGGGGATATTAAACCACCAATAACATGGTAAACACCTTTAAATTCTCTGGCGCGCTCCAAAGCAAGCAAATCTTTAGTTTCTGCTACTACACAGATTAGTTTTTGATTTCTTTCAGTATTTCTACAAATTTCGCATTCATCTTCTGAAGTCAAATTGAAACATTTTTTGCAACGACCAACATTACTATGTGCTTCTAACAGAGCCTTTGAAAATTCTCTTATTGTACTTTCAGGTTGTTTTAAAATAAACAGGGCTAATCGTTGCGCTGTTCTTGGACCAATCCCTGGGAATTTCTCAAAATGACCGATTAATTTTGAAAGTGGTTTGGTATAAGTAATCAAAATTAAACTATTTCTAGAGATAATTTAGACGCAAAATTCCGAATTGCCATAATTGTTTGCTTTTAATGTCTTATTATGTTTTTAGTTAGTAATTTCAAACAAAATGAAAAATATTAAATTTAACCCTTTCAAATATTTATTTTTGGTTTTTTTGTGCTTAACACTGAGTGCTTGTAGTGGCGGACTAAATGCGGGATTAGAAGCTTATCAAAGTCCAGATGGTAGATATGCCTTTTTGTATCCAACAGGATGGACTAGAGTAAAAGTCGATGGAGGACCTGAAATTATTTATCATGATTTAATAAATAGTAATGAGACCTTAAGTTTAGTTATTTCTGATGTCAATAAAGAGGTTCAATTAGAGCAATTAGGAAGCCCAAGTGAAGTAGGTCAAACATTAATTGATAAAGTCATTGCTCCCGAAGGTTCAGGTAGAGAGGTAAAACTTATAAATGCCAATAAGAGGGAGGCATCCAATCATATTTTCTATGATTTAGAGTATGAATTAAATTTAAATGAACAGGCAAGACATGAATTAGCTACTGTCGTAATTGATAGAGGAACACTTTACACTTTCGCTGTGGGAACAAATGAAGAAAGGTGGAATAAAGTTGACGGTATGTTTAGTAACGTAATTGAATCATTTAACTTCTTAATATAGTTTAGAAATTCATACTAGATTCCTACTTGAACATTCCACAAATCAGCATATATTTTGTTCTGATCTAATAGTTTTTCATGTTTTCCGCTTTCAACTATTTTACCTTTATCAATAACTACAATATTATCCGCATTTTTTATAGTGCTTAATCTATGAGCTATTACTATAGTTGTTCTTTCTTTTGTGATTTTAGATAACGATTTTTGAATTAAAGCCTCTGTTTCATTATCAACTGAAGCTGTAGCTTCATCTAATATTAATATTGGAGCATCCTTTAAAACAGCTCTCGCCAAGGCAATTCTTTGACGTTGCCCGCCTGAGAGCCTTTGGCCCCTTTCCCCCACTATAGTTTTATAACCATCTGGTAATTGTTCAATAAATTTATGAGCTTCCGCAATCTTTGAAGCTTTAATAATATCTTTAAGACTTGGATTGATTGAGCCATAAGCAATATTTTCTTGTACACTGCCATGAAATAAATAAGTTTCTTGACTTACTAAAGAGATACACTTTCTTAAATCCCTCAAATTTATTTCTTTAATAGAAACCCCATCCAAGGTTATTGACCCATTATTACTATCATAAATTCTAAGTAGTAGTTTTATTATTGTACTTTTCCCAGAACCTGTTAAACCAACAATTCCTAATGTTGAGTTATTTTCAATTTTGAAATTTATGTTTTTTAAAGTTAAATCTCGTCCAGGATAATTAAAATTTACATTATTAAAAATAATTTCTCCTTTGATATCTTTAGGTTCAATTTTTATTTTTCCATCTTTTATTTTTATAGGCGTATCTATGAGATCAATTACTCTATCTATTGAAGCCATAGATCTCTGAAAATCATCTAAAACATGCCCCAAAGTAGTTAAAGGCCATAATAGTCTTTGTGTAATAAACACTAAAAAACTATAAGTACCTACATCAAGTGTCTTATTCCAAGTTTGGAAACCTCCAATTAATAGAATCGCTATAAAAGCAAATAAAATTGCAAATCTTATAAGAGGGATAAAAGCAGAAGATAATTTTATTGCAGCCTTATTACTTCTTTGATAATCGAGACTTTCTTTATTTAATCTATTTAGTTCCCATTTTTCTTTAGTAAAACTTTTTATGGTTAGAATTCCACTTAAATTATTATTAAGCCTTGATGCCAACAGTCCAGCTTTATTTCTAACATCTCTGTATTTTGGAGCAAGCTTCCTTTGAAATTTAATTGATCCTAAAAATATAATTGGAATAGGAAAGAAAGCAAATAAAGCGATTTTTGGAGCGACAAAAATCATAGTGCCCCCAATTATTAAGACAGTTATAAATAACTGAATAATCTGATTAGCCCCTTGGTCTAGAAATCTCTCGAGTTGATTTATATCATCATTCAAAATAGATAATAGCCTTCCAGTATTATCATTTTCAAAAAAATCCATATCTAATTCCTGGATATGCTCATAAGCTTTTATTCTTAATTTATGTTGCGATAGCTGAGCCAAATTTCTCCATAAAATCGAATATAAATATTCAAAGGAGGATTCACCAGACCAAACTATTCCTGAAGCAAATGCAAGAAAAATCAATTGTGCTGGAACTTCTTTTATTCCAAAACCAGCAATCCATGAATTCTGTTCCTTAACAACGATATCCACTGCAAGACCAATTATTACAGGGGGAGCTAAATCTAATATTTTATTAATTATGGAACTAAGAAAAGCAAAAAATAGTAACCTTCTTTCCTCAATCAGATTTAAATAAAGTCTAATTATTGGATTTTGATTGTTCTTAGACCTCATAAAAATAATAATTAAATTTTTCTATTATGATTTAAATTTTCTTTAGTTTCTAATTTACATTTTGTTTTTGCATCTTGATGACTTGCAGTTTGCATAAATTCTTCGTAGTAACAATCACAAGTTTCATTCGCAATTTCTTCACTATATACCATTTCTGCTTTCATCATCTCCTCTTTGACACTCTGAAGACAAAATAATTTTATGATTGAATTTTGTTTCGTTTGAGCTAAATAATAACTATTAAAGGAGTTGAATAGTATTATCAGATTCACAAAAATAAAGAAATTATATTTGCTAGCTTTCATTCTCTATCACTAGTTTCTGACTTTAATTTTTTTTAATTTATTTTTAGTTTCTCTATGCAGATCTCTGGGTAAATCTACCAAACTGTAATCATTAAAAATCTGTATCTTACCTATGGATCTACCATTTATATTAGTTGAATTACAGATTGAGGATATAATATTTGCAACTCTAACTCCATCAAATTTACCAAAGTTAAATTTGTAGGTTTCAAAAGAATCATTTTGATAATTATTTCTTCTATTTGAATTTCTCATACGATTATTACTATTTCTATTTGATCTATTTCGATCAGTATTATTTTGTTTATTAATCCAAGAATCATCGTCATTAACAAAAAATGATTTATTACCTATTACTAAATTAATCGCCGCCATTGCAATATTTGAGTCATCCATAGAGTATTTTTCTTTTAAATTATCTAGTACATCAATAATCAAAGCTTTATTTTCTTCATTTTCATCTTTAGCTAAAGAACTCTCATTAACATTATCTATAAGTTTCTCCATCCTTTTTTCATTTATTATTTTATTACTTGGTATATTAATTTCTTCAATCTTGGTTCTTGTTGAGTTTTCTAAGTTTCTTAGAAAATGTTTTTCTCTTTGATTAACAAATAAAATTGCTTCTCCTGATCTGCCTGCCCTTCCAGTTCTTCCAATTCTATGAGTATATGTTTCCTTGTCAAAAGGAAAATCGTAATTAACAACAAGTTTTATCCTCTCAACATCTAATCCTCTAGCTGCGACATCAGTTGCAACAAGGATATTAATAAATCCTTTTTTCAATCTATCTACAGTATTTTCTCTTTGATTTTGAGGTATATCTCCATTAAGTACTGCCACAGTATGACCTGAATTCTCTAAAGCTTCAGCTATTGAAGTAGTAAGTAGTTTTGTCCTAACAAAAATAATTACTCCCTCGTTATTAAGTTCTAGTATTCTTTTTAAAGCATCTAACTTATGATGCCTTTGTACATATAGAAATTTTTGCGAAATTAATTGAGTTTCTTTTTTGACACTTTTGATTAATATTTCGGCGGGATCATTTAGATATTTTTTTGCTATATTTCTTATCTCACTAGGCATTGTTGCTGAAAACAATACCATCTGCTTATTTTCCGGAAGTTGATCTATTATCCATTCAATATCTTCAAGAAAACCCATATTTAACATTTCATCTGCCTCATCTAAAACAAGACAATTTATATCTTTAATTTTAAAAGTCCCCTGCCTTATATGATCCATTATTCGGCCTGGGGTCCCAACTACTACGTCAACTTTTCTTTTTAATGCAGAAATTTGATTTCGATAGTCGGTACCTCCATATATTGCAACCGTCTTAAAATTACTAGATTCAGAACTATAACTTTTAAAAGATTCTGCCACTTGAGTTGCTAATTCTCTTGTAGGAGTCATAACTAAAACCTTGGCATTTAATTCTTTATTATCTGTAAGTTTTTCTATTAATGGTAATGCGAAAGCTGCAGTCTTTCCTGTTCCTGTTTGTGCTTGGCCTAGTAAATCCCTGCCTAACATTAGTTCGGGAATTGCAGCTTTTTGGATGGGAGTTGGATTTTTATATCCTTTATTTATTAACGAGTTTAAGATCGATTGATTAAACCCAAAATCGAGAAATCCATTCTCATTATCATCTCCTTTCGATACTTCCAATAGTTGAGATTCAATTTCTTTTTTGTTATCTAAGTTCTTGAACTCTAGTAGGGAAGAATCTTCATTCTGAGACTTTTCCTGCTCACTACCAAGAGAGTTACTATCTTTTTTTAAAGCCATTTTAAATGCCTAATAATCTTCTGATTAGGCATTCAACAAATATCTAAATTGACTTAAATTGTTGATTAGCCTTACAGAGCCGAATTATTAATCTAACATCTTGGGGTTAAGATATTACTAATTTCTCAAAAATAAAATTTAATTTAAATAATATATATTTAAAGATTTTTTCGCTCTTGTAACAGCAGTATAAAATAACCTTCTTTCAAAATTATCTCTGCAAAAGATATTTTGATTATCTTTTTTTTCTTTTACAGCATATTGATTTCTTCTATAATTTTGGGACCACAAAATGTTTACTTTTTCAGATTCACTTCCTTGAGATTTATGAATAGTAATGGCTATTGCTGGTACAACATTTTCTAAATTAGATGGATCAATTAATGCGACAATTTCTTCGTTATTATCATTAAATTTTCTAAAAAGATATTTTCTTTTATTTTTTAAACCTATAAGTACTCCGATATCCCCATTTGACAATCCAAGTTCATTATTATTTTTTGTACACATGATCGGAACACCCTCATTAAGAGTTTTAAGGTCATAGGGTTTTTTTTGACCAAAAACAATTTCATTCAAATATTCAACACTCCATATTCCGGAATTTTTTTCGCATAAAATCAAGTGACTTTGTAAATCCAGAAATATCTTATCTACTAAATCTTTTTCATTAAGCAATAAATTATCAATACTCTCATCAAATATATATTTTTTTTTACTTAAATTTGAAGTTGAAATATTTAACTGTTTTAGATGACTTGTAATCGAAAATAATAGATCTTTTGGAATATCTTTTTCTCTACTCTTTGAAATAGTAATTTCTTTTGAATTATTATCTTTTTCTAATTCTTTTATCTTTTGATTAAGTAAAGAAAAATCATTATTAAATATTAAACTACTAATTAATGCTATATCTCCAATATTTCTATAAGTTTTTTCTAAATTTACTACACAAGATTTAATTGAACTATTATCGGAATATTCAAACAAATAATTCCATATAGAACAGTTATTTACTGGAGACAATTGATTTTTATCTCCAACTAAAATAATTTTACAGTCCTTTGCTAGCAAATTTAAAACTGATTCAATCAAATCGATATTAACCATTGACATTTCATCAATTATGAAAATATCAAGCTCTTTTAGTTTAAATTTCAACTTAAGAGATTTATTTTGAGAATTTAAAATCCATCTATGTAAAGTTTGAAATTCTATTTGGTCTAGAAATTTGCTAAAGGAAATATTTTTTTTATCATTAAGAGCTTCTTTTAAACGAGCTGTAGCTTTACCAGTTGGAGCAGACAAACCAATATTTAAAAAGTTATCAATTTGAAGGAGTTCTAGTATTAACTTTATTATTAAAGTGGTTTTACCCGTACCTGGTCCTCCTTGAAGGAAAACTAAGTTTGAATATTTAAATATATTTTTAATTTGATCAATTTTATTATCATCTTTATAAATTATTGAGTTCATTAAATTATCGGTATCTATTTTTTTTAGAAATGAATTAATAACTCTTTCTATCTTTTTTGACCATTTTGATAAGGATAATTTTCTATTTACTAATACGAATGGAGAATGAAGGGAACCAATCAAACCTATATTTTTTAGAACATCTATATGTTTATTGGGCCAGCCATCTTCTAATAATTCAAAGATTATTAAACTATTATCAACATCAATAATAGTTTCACCATTTTTTTCAAACTCTAATAAAATTCTTATTACATCTTTTACGAAATTTCCATATTTTTTTTCACTAAATTTGAAAATACCTAAGATTAAATTAAATATATGATCGTATTGGAACTTTTCAATATTTGTAGTAGTTTTAGTCATTCTAAAAAAGGTTATCTAAATAATTAATTCTTTTTAAAGGTGCTTTGCTAATAAAAATACCTGGAGATATATCTTCAGACTTAGATTTTTCAAATAATTCAAAATCTGGCAATCCCTTTAAAAACAAATAAATATATCCTCCTAGATGTTTATGTGGTTGATAATTTTTAAGTCGCCACTTTAATAATCTATGCAATGCTAATAAATAAAGATGAGATTGCAATGGATAATGATGTTTAATCATTTCATTTCTCATGTTTTCATAGTTATAGTTTCTTGGTAAACAATCACTATTATCACTACCAGAAATCAAATTACTTTTCCAATCAATTACCCACCATTTACTATCTTCTAATTTATTTCCTACAGGGAAAACACAATCAATACATCCTGAATGAAAGCCTTTATTCATAATTTGAAGATCATTTATTTTATTTGCATATTCTTCACCAAATTCATATTCCTGATCTAAAAAAAAGCAATTTGATATATCATTAGAATTAATATTTCTACCTTCATAAGATAGGGTTAAATCATATTTGAGTTCCTTAATTAAGTATTCATTTGGAATATCAACTAGTTTCTTATTTTGTAATTCTCTTCCTAAAGATATATTTATGATTCTTAAAATCGCATCTTTTACTTTAAAAGCCAAAGAAGTATCGATTTGATGAAAGTTCAATTCCTCAATAATTAAATCAATTAATTCTTGATTATTATCGTTTCTAAATTCAAATCTTTCTATTATTTTGTGCAGGCAAGTCCCAGCAATAGTTCCTTTTGGAAATTCACTTAAGGGATTTGGATAAGAAAAATAATTAGGATAATTCTTTGAATTCTTAAAATTAGAATCTTTGATAATTGATATATTATCTTCATAATCCTTATATTGATTAATGACTGCATCAATATTTTTATCTTTACGTATCCAAGAAGAATAACTTGAATAAGAAATAAATTGATCAGAATTAAATACATTAGATATTTTTTTATTAACGTTATCGATTTTCCAAAGATTATTATTCAATCGCTTGGTTTGGAACTTAGAAAAAATTTCTTTTATTTTCTCTTTTTCTATCCTGACTTCAAAAGTAGACTTATAAATATTGATATTTTCCAAATTATTAAGTAAATCATTATTTAAAATATTATTTGTATCCTCTAAATCATTAAAAACAATAAGTTTATATTTGCTCCTTGTAAGTGCTACATAAATTAACCTCTCACTCTCTTTAAATAAATCTTCTTCTTCTATTAATTTAAATTTTTCAACCTTCGCGTAATTATTAGAAATATTAACGTATATATTTCTATCAATATTTGATTTCCAAAGAGGTCCTTTAATTTTATTTGACTTATTTGAAATAATTGAGAGATATGGACATAGGACTATTTCAAATTCGAGGCCCTTACTACTATGAATGGTAGAAAGATTTATTCCATTTTGAAGATTATAATCTTTCGTCAAAAAATCTTCTCCAGTAGAAATTCTTAAAATATGATCTAACTGATTTTTATACCAGTTGAAGACTATATTGAGATCAAAATCATTATTTATTAATTCTATTTCAACAATTTCTGAAAGTTGAAATAAATTTGAATTTAAATCTGAATCTTGAATAATCGAGGATGACTTGTAATTTATAAGTAGTTCATTAACAATGTTTAAAAAACCTTTTTCTCTTAGTTCTTGGGACCAAGTAATGCATTTATTAATTAAAATTTCTAAATTATTACTAATTCCATTATCAACTAATTCTTCTAATTCTATTTCTATAAACTTTGAAGTAGCAAGCAAATTTATATTTTTTAAAGACCTCGGATTTAATAAACATTCAATGAATAAAAATAGTAGAGAACTTGCTTCTGTATCAAAAATATTTTGTTTATTTTGAATTTTGCATGGGAGGTTAAACTGATTTAATTTTTTTTTAAAATCTAAGCATTGCGAATTATTTAATGTAAGAATCGCAATTTTATTAATATCAATTTCTTTATTATTTAAAATAAAGTTAACTATGTAATGAGTTACAAGATCCTCTATATCAGTCTCTTTTTTTGAAAATTCTACAATTTCAAATACATCCTTAAATTTAAATTCAGGATTAATATTTTCATTAATTCTTGAGGTTAATTTACTATAGTTTAGTTTTGATTGTTTAAGTCCATTCTTATAAAGTTTATTAAGAACATCGATTAACTTTTTTGAGGATCTATAGTTATCTGTAAGACTAAAAACTTCGATTGCATTAGATCTTGCATCTAAGTAAGTTTCAATATCTCCACCTCTAAATTTGTAAATCGCTTGTTTTGGATCACCTACGCAAAGTAAAAAATGATTTTTTGTATTAAAGAACTTTTTTATTAAATTCCACTGAGTAATATCTGTATCTTGGAACTCATCAACTAAGACACATTTAAATCTTTTTTGAATTTTAGATAGAGTATTACTATTACTAATTTCCGAATCTAGAAATGTATTTTCTACAGTCTTTATAAGATCATTGAAGTTGAAAATAGAAAAACTTTTCTTTAATTCAATTAATTTTATATAAGCTAATTGGGTAAATATTCTTACAAATTCAGTAAAGAAACCTTCTTTTATTTTATAAATTTTATCTTGTAATAAATTAAATTTAGTAAAATCTAATTTTAGATTATGTTTATTAATTTCTTTAGATATATTTTCAATGTAAAAATATTTAGATAAAAGATCATCCTTAGAAATATCATATATAAAATCAATAACATTTTTAGAATTAAGCCTTTTGTTAATCTCTTCAATCCAACAATTTATTTGATTAAACTTATCATTTCTTGGTTTTGCAGCATATATTTGACTTTTTCCACCACTCTCCTTAATTAATTTTCCCAACTCTATGAGTTGTAAAAATAATTCCTTACCTTTCTTATTCCATTCAAAACAAAACTCGTTCCAATTTAAATAAAAAAATTCATTAAAATAATTATTTAAATCAATAATCTTATATTTATTATTTATTTGAAATTTACAGATATTTTCTTGATCTATATTTTTTAAAATTTCTACAAAAAATGACTTATTGATCCTACTTCCAAATCTAGAACTTATTTTTTTTTTGTTGACTGCTGAAATAAGCTCATGATTAAGATTCAGAAAATCATCAATCCACAAATTATCTATTACATCTTTATACAAATTATCAATATTATTCTCAATATATGGATCTTGAGTTACACCTATTTCAATACTATATTCATCAATAATATTATTACAAAAAGCATGGAAAGTAGTTACTTTTAACTTATAGAATTGATTTATAAAATTATCAATTTCGGAAATTATTTTTTCCTTAGATTTATCTTTATCCTTAAAATTTAGATACCAATCCTTAAGAGTATTATCTATCTTACTTTCATTATGACTTTGCAAATATAATTTTAAATTATGAAATCTCGAGAGTATTTTATCTCTTAATTCAGAACAAGTATTTTTTGTAAAACTTAGCAAGAGTATCTCATCTGGTTTAACTTTTTTCTCCAAAACATTTCTTAAAACTATGTGAGCCAAAGTAAAACTTTTACCAGTTCCTGCACTTGCTTCTACTAATTTAAACTTATTATCTAATTTAATTTGATTAATATCCATTTCTTTATTAAATTAAACTTTGACCTCATTTTTATAAATTAAGTAATTCTTAAATTTATCCATTAAGTATTTCTCTTCCAAGGCAATCTTAAATTTAATTATTAAAGCTAAACTTATTGTCAAAAATAAATAATAAATAGATAATTTTATTATAAAAACTCCAATGGAAATAAATATTAAAGAATAGTACATAGGATGACGCGTAAATCGATAAATACCTGTAGTAACTAGATTGCTATTGTTTATAGGTCTTGGGAAAGGGGATAAATTTCTACCTAAATCTTTAATTGAAACTAAAATTATTATGAAAGCGATTATAATAATTAAAATACCTAGGAAATAAGAAAAAGGACTTGCTTGAATTATTTGTTTTTGTGGAAGAAATTCCCATTGAAAAAAATGAAGACTAATAATAAAGAACTGTAAAAAAACAAGCATTAGATCATAAGCAGCTTTAAAAAAATTTTTTAACTGAAATTTAGACATTTTTTATTTCTTTAATGCTTTAATTAGAGGACCATATAATCTGTATGATAATTGATCAAAATTATTATTTCCAAGAAAGAAATCTGGTTCTTTTTCATTACCAAAACACATTTTCATTTCGATATTATCTCTTTCTCCTTTAGAAAAATTTTTATTACCGATCCATTTATCTGTAAAAGCTTTTTTTTCATTTTTTGATTTTATTTTTGCTTCTACATATTTATAAGCACTTTCTGGAGGAAGAGGTAAACATTTTTGAGAATAATTTTTAAAAATATTTATGTACTCCTCCAAAATTAGATTTGATTCAGTTGCTCCCGGTGATTGAATAATTTGCGATTTATAATTATTTTCTGTTCTAAAAATTACTTTAGTCCTTTTTATATTCCTCTTTAAAGAAGAAATAAAGAGTAATTTTATCCAAGCCTCATCTTTTGTAAAAATACTATTTTTGGGCATAATAATACCATTTTCAGCCAATTGATCATTAATATTTAATTCATTTAAATCATCAATAATATTATGATTATCAATCTCTACTTGCTGGATTATTTTTGTAATTAGTTGCGACTTTTGCAGATTGCTTACATACTCCTCGTCTGGATGATGAATAAATATTTCCTTGGGAGAAATATTGTTTTTATTAAGCCAATATTTTTGTGGAGTCTTGAACCAATAAATCAATTCTGATAATTTGTAATTTTTAATATCAGATTTTTTTTCATTCCAATTTATATCTTCTATTAAAGAATAATTACTTTTAACAATCTTAGATTTATCAAGATCAATTATTTCATTTTTATTTAAATCAGAATCTTTAATTATTAGTTCTCTTTGGCTTTGGTTTAAGAAACTATCAAAAAAAGAAATTAACTCTTTTATAGGAAAAGAAACATCTAATTTTTTATTGTCTTTATCATTTTTTACCCAAGTAACTATAAATTTATCTCTGCAGGCAATTAACAACTCCAGAAATGCATATTTCTCTCTTTCAAAAACAGATGGATCACCCAAATGATATTTGTTTTTTAATAAATTAATGTTTTCACTCTTTGGTAATTTTGGATAATTAACACTATTCATGTCTATTAGGAAGATAACCTTATGTGGAATATGCCTTGAATTCTCAATATCACTTACTAGGATCTTGTTGACTCGTGATTTGCTTTGATATTTAGCTTTATTTATGCAAGAAATTAATATTTCTCTAAAAACTTTTAACAAGATAAGATCATCAGGTATTAAAGGTATTGCGTGATTATCAAGAATTCTATTTATTTCACTTATTTCTAAATTGAAATTTGCATTAGAATCAGCAATACTTTTTAATATAAACTTTATCTTTTCAACCCAATTCGAGTAAGAAAAAGATCCCCTTATCAAATTAATATATTTTTTTAAATGAATTAATATTTTAACCCATTTATTCAAATCCAAACTTATATTTTTATAGCTAAATGGTTTTAAATTAAAAGTACTTAAATTTACTTCTTTGTCATAAATTAAGCCTAAAGTAATTCTATTTATACACCAATCTAGAGTATTTTTCTCTTCACCTAATCTTTCTTTATCATCTAATCCCCAATGAAACCCCGCTTGGGTAAGTAAGAAAATAATTTCATCCTTCTCAGTAATATTAAAATCAAAAATGTTCTGAGTTACTTTTTTCGAAAGAATATAATCTATTTTTTCAAGTGTAATTTTTTCACTTGCTATTTCAGTGATGTCAATTAGAAATTCATAAATGCCTGAAGAGTCATGATTATCCTCATCAATAAAAAAATAAGGTATCTTTTCACCATTAATTAACTCATTATTAAAGATGTACCTTAGATAAGGTTTAATTAAATTAGTTTGTGGAGATAAAACAGCAATATCACTATATTTAATATTCTCGCAAGAATTTATTATTTCTATAATTTTATTTCTTAAATATTCAAATTGACTATTCTGATTAAAATGCTCACAAAGTAATATTGAATCATCCCTTTCACTTACTATAAAATCAACGCTATTATTATCAATTAGTCTTTTTTGTATTTGATTAAGAAGAGGAATATCTTTCTTATTATGAAAATTAGTTGTTGGATCGAGATAAATAAGATTATTTTTTAAATTTATACCTTCTGAATAAATATTTTCATCAATTAATTTCTGAAAGTTTGCTCCAAATTTACCAAATATTTTCTCTATATTTGTATTATTTAAATTCAATTTACTTTCATTATCATCAAATTCCAACTCACCTTCAAGACAATTTATTCTATTCCATAAATCTTCTCCAGGAGATAATAAATACAAATTTACCTTAATAAATTTTGAAAGTTCTGAATAAAAATTAATATGTAGTTTAGATAAGTTATTATCTGAAAAAATATAAATTTGATTTGGTACTTGAAATTGAACGTTTTTAATTTTTCTTAAATTCTTTATTACTTCAATCATGTATAAACATGATGGCTTTTCAGATATCTTTTCCTCTAATAATTTATATAAAATAGGTTGCCAAAATTGATCTGAGTTTAAATTCTTAAATAGATTAGATGAATTAATTTCATATCTATTCCATTGAGCAATCATTTCAGGTCTAAAAATCAGATAATCAATAAAATTATTCGTGATCTTTTTTGTCAGATTATATATGTCTCCATCAATTGTCTTTTTATTATCCAAATATTTATTAATCCAATTTCTAAGCGGAAATGATTCTTTAAAGCTATTTAATTCTTCCAAGGAATCAATAATGCCCCATTTAATTGACTCAAAATTCCATGCGCTCATATCAATTGCAGGGAAAAAATTTGTCAATAAAGATTCGGTATACGTTGATATTGTCTTTAATTCATAAAGAGCACTTATTTTGTTTTTTATAGTTATTTGTTCACGTAACCAATTCCCCAAAAAGTAATTGGGGACTACTATTTCTAATTTCTCATTTATAGGCGGAGGACATATTTTTAATTCCTCTGCTAACAGCTCACTAATTACTTCAATTTTATTTGACTTATAAAGATTGAGCAATTTACTAGATGGTTATATTACTCAACTTTAAATGGATCAATTATTTCTGCATTAGGACATTCGAATTCCCCCACAGCAACAAACTCTAAACGAAGCTTTAAGAAAGTTATAAATTTTTTATCAGTCGATAAAACAACTGCTGGGGTAGATGGAATTTTTGCTTTTAGATCAGCAAATTGGGTTTCATTTCACGTACAGACTTTTCTAATCCTATCGCTAATGCCCTTGCAACAATACTATGACCTATGTTCAACTCGTTCATATTGTTAATTGATGCAATTTTTTTAACATTATTGTAGTTAAGGCCATGACCAGCATTTACAACTAATCCAAGGTCATTTGCTAAATGTGTAGACTCTATAATCCTTTGGAGCTCTTTATATTGTTCAGATCCCGATAATTCTGCATATTTTCCAGTATGTAATTCTATAAAATCAAAGCCTATTTCTTTGGAATAATTTATCTGTTCACCAAGAGGATCAATAAATGCACTTACTTCTATATTTGAATCCTTTAAATTCCCAACAGCCTTCTTAAGGTATTGCACATTACTTTTTAAATCCAACCCGCCTTCAGTAGTAACTTCCTCTCTTTTCTCGGGTACAAGCGTTACATAATCGGGAAGAATTTTTTTGGCAATTTCTAACATTTCTTCTGTAGCAGCCATCTCTAAATTGAGTTTTGTTTTTATAGTCTCTTTCAGAAGGAATACATCCCTATCTTGTATGTGTCTTCTATCTTCTCTTAGATGCACTGTTATGGAATCTGCCCCTCCTAATTCTGCTAAAAAAGCAAATTGCACAGGATCAGGCTCGACAGTTTTCCTTGCTTGCCTTACATTTGCAATATGATCAATGTTTACTCCTAAAGTAGCCATAATTTTGAAAATCTTAGTTTCTAGACAATCTAGTAACCGCCCAATAATAGCTAATAAAAAAAGGCAAGCACTTAAATTATTAATATATAGTAAATAGAAATTGAAGAAGAATTCCTTAAATATTTGGCATAAAATCAACCCTGTATTGGGATTTATTGCAATGTTCGTTACTCAGGACGTTGTTTTGAGATTCTTTTTTAGAAAAAAGAAAATATTAAAAAATGGTTTTTCGATTCCCATAAATTCCTCTATCATTTTGGCTCCAACCCACAGATCAAGATGGGACGGCTTAATACTCACAATGGCAATGGGTAGAAGGGTAACAAAAAAGGATTGTAGATTTATGGTTACTAAATCCGAAATGAGAGGAATACAAGGTTGGTTTTTAAAAAGACTTGGATGTTTTTCAATAAATCAATTATCGCCATCTCTCTCAGCTTTAAGATATGCGATTGATCTTATAGAAAAAGGAGAACAACTAGTTGTTTTCCCCGAAGGAAAGATTAATAAATATGGGAAAAAATTAGTTCTCAAAGAAGGTCTATATAGATTAGCTAGATTAGCTACCAAAAAAACAACCTCTATTACTATTATTCCAATTGGAATTGCTTACAGCAAAATACCTCCGAACTTTAGGGGCGAATTTTGTTTATCCTTTGGAAAACCAATACCAATTAATGATTACTTAAACTTTACAATCAAGGACTTTAATAAATTTCTAAATGAAAAAATGACTCAAGAGGAAGAAAAAGCATTAAAAAATGTAGGTAGATGAATCTGCAATAAGTTACTATGAATTTTAATAATTGAAAAAGAAAATGAAATTCTTAAAATTAATCCCAATTTTATTTATATTTTTTGGAAATGTTCCTTACAAAAATGAAGTTCATGCAGAAATAAAGAATCCAGAAGACTTCAGAGTACTCTCAAATGAGAGTAAAAAGCTTTCCATCTCAAACGTTGAATATTTTATAAAAGAAGGTGATAAATATATTACTAAAGGGGATTTTGAAAAAGCTAAGGAGTATATAAAAACTGAAAAGCCTGAGGTAGCAGTACCCTTACTTGTTGAAACAATTAGAATAATGTCTCCTAATAGCCCTGAAGGTAAAGAAGCTTATGAAAGATTGATCCAACTAGGATTTGTTGAGACAAAATACAAAGGTTAATTAAAATTTACTATGATTACGAAAACAGAAGTTATTAAATTAATCACTAAAAAAATCCCAAGTTCCCAAGTTTTTGTTGAAAACCTCAAGGGAAATGATCATTTGCAAGTAACTGTAATTGCATCTGAATTCAATGGATTATCATTAGTTAAACAACACCAGCTAGTATATTCTGCTTTGAAGGAAGAATTAGCTTCAGAGGCTATCCATGCACTGGCATTAAAAACAGAAACTCCAAAATGAATTATGGACAACCTAACAAAAGATAAAATACAAAAACTGATTGAATCTAATCCAGTGATGGTTTTTATGAAAGGGACAAAATTAATGCCTCAATGCGGTTTTTCCAACAATGTAGTTCAAATACTAAATTCTTTAGGAGTTGAATTTGGTACGTTTGATGTTTTAAGTGATTTCGCTATAAGAGAAGGTATCAAAGAATATTCAGATTGGCCAACAATTCCTCAAGTTTACTTAAAAGGAGAATTTCTTGGTGGATCAGACATTCTTATTGAGATGTACAACTCTGGATCTCTTAAAGAAAAAATAGAAATTGAATTAGCGTCTTAAGACAATTAGTGAGTATAAATACTGTATTGGTTAATAAAAATTAATATTTTAAATCCTTTTTTTATCAAAAAAACCTTTATTTCCATCTCCATCTGGATCAATAAAACTTGACGGATCTAAAATCCATCTTTCAATTAATCTTTCTAATTTCTCTTGATCCTTTTGCTCTAAACTACTGCAATTCCTCAATGCTTGGAGATAACCATCACTATATAATTTAAGATCAGATGGCGTATGAAAACGAGTAACTAAGTCCTGGCAACTATCGCAAATTGACTGAAAATGACGAATTGCTTTGGGGTTTTCAAATGATGTCATAATTCGATAAATTCTGATTTTTATTTTGCATTTGTTATACCTTATTAAGAACGATCAAAAATTGCCTGGCCAAACAGTAATTAAGAATGCAATCAACTGAGCAAATCTTAGCTTCAACTCCTGGCAGTTCACAATTGCCTACGAGCTCTCAAACCCCCTCAAGAGTTCTAGTTGTTGAACCTCACCCCACACTTAGAACAGTACTTGTGCAAAGGCTTCGCCAAGATGGCCATTTAGCTGCAGCAGTAGGTACAGCTGCAGAAGCTATTGACTTATGCAGAGAACAATCACCTGACTTATTAGTTAGCGCAGAAATCCTCGAGCAGAATACTGCAATGAGACTAGCTCAACAGCTGGGGTCTTCAGTCATAGTTTTGACGGCAAGATCAGGTGTTGAAGCATTAGTAAATCTATTAGATGAAGGGGCAGATGATGTTCTCAGAAAACCTTTTGGACTTGAAGAGCTTGCAGCACGATGCAGAACACTCCTAAAAAGGGGAAGGATAGGATTACAAGAAAAAGTTGAGGTTGGACCTTTAGAGGTTCATCTTCTTTTAAGACAAGTTACTCTAAGCGAGAAGCCCGTAGAATTAAGCCCTAGGGAGTTCGCATTGCTTTGCGCTCTTTTGATGCCACCTGGAATGGTAAGAAGTCGTCAAGAGCTCTTAAGGATGGCCTGGCCGCCCTTCAGTGGTGGCCCTAGGTCTGTAGATACTCAGGTATTAACTTTGCGGAGAAAATTAGAACAGGCTGGATTGGGAGAAGGTGGGGGAATAACCACTGTTAGACAACAAGGTTATAGATTCAGTATTGATAATATTTAATTTAGAAAAGCAAAAAGTTCACCAATAATCATTAAAACCTTGAAAAGTATTAAAGTAATAAACTTTACTACCCTGACTGGTTGGCAAAGATTTGATTAATTTAATATCTTTCCAAGAAATCTCCCAATTTTTTTTTCCTAAGAATTTAGAAATAAAGCTACTTTTATATGAAATTTTATTACTGCAAGTTTCTACATAATCACTAGTGATATTGATTATCAAATAAAGTCCGATGGCAAAAATTATAATAGAGAGGATTTTTAATTTTTCGATTGAAATAAATGGTAAGGGAATTGTAAGCGCTAAATAAAGAGAAATTAACGAACTTTTCACAAAAAAAAGAGTTTTAAATTTTTCTATCATTTCAGAAGGATCCTTTTAATCGGGCAATTTAAAACTGTTTATGTTTAACTTTGCACCTATTTTGTGAGCGCATGCGTATCCACTAAAAGCAACTGCATTTAGGCCTTGGCCAGGGAAGCATGAATCCCCTACACAATAAAGGTTTTGAATTTTTGTAGTGTTGAAAGGCATTGGCAAAAGTCCAAGCAACTTTTTACTGGGAATTGGCCCATAACTACCTTCATATCTTCCAAGAAACTTTTTATGAGTTTTGGGAGTACCAATTTCTTTGTGATCAATATTTTGTTCAAGATTAGGAAGAATAGTTGATATTTTTTCAACAAGGAAAGAAAAATATTTTTCTTTCTTTTGCAAATATTCTTTCCTTGATAGGCCTTCCCATTCACTCATCGATGAAGGAGTAAATGCATGTACGATATGTTTACCTTCTGGAGCCAAAGACGAGTCAAGCAAAGTAGGTATAGAAACAAAAATAACTCCCTTTTCACTTTCTAATTCATCCCAATTTTCAACGATTATATGATGACAATTAAAATTATCGGATATTAGATTTTTTTCTACTCCAAGGTGAATCGAAACAAAAGAAGGTGAGGGTTTATAAGTTTCTGACCACTTATATTCACTTTTTGGCACGTTTTTGCTAGAAATTAATCCTTTAGTATTCTCTTTTAATCCAAATGTATCCCATCTAGTGGAGTTGGATACAATAATATTTGAATATATCTCTTCCCCATTTGAGAGCTTAACTCCTACCGCTTTCTCATCCTTTAAGAGGATTTCAGTCACATTGGCTTTATATCTAACTTTTCCTCCTAATTTTTCAATACCAGAAACAAACTTCTCTGCTATCGTTCCAACTCCCCCTTTTGGATAATTTATCCCCCCAGCATGCCTATCTGTAAATACCATTCCCGCATTAATCATAGGGGTTTTTAGAGCTGGCATTACAGACCAACAAAAACATTCGATATCGATAAATTTTAAAAGTTCAGGATCTTTTATAAACTTTCTCGCAACATCTCCTGCATTTGCAGGTAACCATCTAGCTAACCCTAAACAGGATAATGGAGATTTAAAGAAAACTTTAAAAAGATAACTTGGATCCTCTATTGATAAAAGAGGCATTGAATCTAAACATTTAAATACACTTGCACAAGTATCATAGAATTTCTTGATACCTTTTTTTTCCTTGGGGAAACTAGCTGATAATTTGCTTATAAATTGCTCATAATTTTTATCTACAGAAATATTAAAGTTATGTGGTAAGTGATATTCCAGTTGAACAGGATCGGGAATAGTTTCGCATTTTTCATTTACATCTTTCAAAGCACGAGTTAATAAATTGGTATAACCTTTCTCTCCAAATCCAAAAATCATTGAAGCCCCTACATCAAAGGTATAGCCTTTTCTCTTAAAAGAGCCTCCACTCCCGCCTGGAATAATATATTTTTCAAGAACTAATACTTGAGCTCCTTTCGCCGCCAATTGTGAAGCAGTTACTAACCCTCCTATTCCTGAGCCAATAATAATTGCATCGAAGTTTTCCTTATTTAATTCCATTTTTTGGATCTTTGATAATTAATCTTAGTAAATTTTGCTGAGTAAGTGGTCTTTATCAAAACAAGAATCTAGTTTATTTTTAAAGTCATTCAAGGCTTCTGTAGATCTTTCTTGATAAGCTTTGTACCTTAATCTTTTATCTTTTATTCTTTTAGTTAGTTCTGGAACTAAACCAAATGAAGCAGGCATTGGTTGGAATTTATTCTTTTTCTGATTAGATAATATTTGATTTTTGTTACTGATAAAATTCATTAGAGAACCAATCATTGATTGATCAGGAAAACTTACTGTTTTTTTACCCTTAGCTAATAAGGATGCATTTATTCCTGCAAGCAAGCCCCCTGCTGCTGCTGCTGCATAACCTTCCGTCCCCGTTATTTGACCCGCAGCAAAAAGGTTTTCTCTTTTCATAAATTGCAATGTCGGTAAAAGTAATTTTGGAGATTCTAAAAAAGTATTTCTATGCATTACTCCAAAACGTACAAACTCAGCCTTTTCTAAACCAGGAATCATCCTAAATATTCTTTTTTGCTCAGACCATTTGAGGTTAGTTTGAAAACCTACCATATTTAGTAATTTCCCTTCTAAATCTTCTTTCCTTAATTGGACAACTGCATGAGGTCGCTTTTTTAATCTATTTTCCCTATCAAATAAATCTCCCCATTTTGGATTCCACAACCCAATAGATTTCAATGGTCCATATCTCATTGTATCAACTCCTCTTCTAGCAATTTCTTCAATTGGTAAGCAAGCTTCAAAGAAATTAGCTGATTCTTTCTCAAAGTCTTTTAAATTAGCTTGTTCTCCTTCTATAAGTTCATTCCTGAAATGGATGTAATCATTTTCATCCATAGGGCAATTTAGATATGCAGGATCTCCTTTGTCA
>LUMT01000406.1_pt1 | contig 26916 bp, 26 predicted proteins | sample 729741 | NCBI WGS metagenome assembly LUMT01 (sample SAMN03860299, study PRJNA289734) | marine metagenome | biome: seawater column; feature: ocean; material: water; isolation source: Red Sea water column Station 192 - depth 50m | place: Saudi Arabia: Red Sea | collected 2011-10-15 | depth 50 m
TAGATATTAATGCTTCTAAAGAGGGGTGGGGAAAACGTTTTGGAATGACACACTTTGTCAATCCTTCCGAAGTAAAAGATGATTTAGTCTCGTACCTAGTCGATCTGACCAAAGGAGGTGCCGATTACTCATTTGAGTGTATTGGTAACGTTAATATTATGAGAACAGCACTTGAATGTGCACATAAAGGTTGGGGAGAAAGCATAATAATTGGTGTTGCAGGCTCTGGAGAGGAAATAAGTACGAGACCGTTCCAATTAGTTACTGGCAGAAGTTGGAGAGGGTCAGCATTCGGCGGGGCAAGAGGCCGAACAGATGTACCGAAAATAGTTGATTGGTATATGGATGGAAAAATTGAGATTGATCCAATGATTACGCACGTTATTGACTTTGAAAGAATTAACGAGGGCTTTGATCTATTGCACGAAGGAAAATCTATAAGATCTGTGGTTACCTATTAACTATTTTTGTATGTCTGATATTTTTATATAAGCAATGATGGAAATCGTTACAATTAGAGCACCTATAATCATCTGAAGAGATGGCTGCTCATCTATCACGAGCCATACCCAAAATGATCCCAATACCAACTCTAGGAGCATAATTAAGCTAACGGTAGAAGCTCTAGTATATTTTGGCGCTATGAGTAATAAAGCAAAGGAAAAGGGTAAAATGATTATCCCCATCGCTATAACACTGAAGGGTGCCGAGAAGTTTAAATTCGGTTCGTTTGATAGGTAAAAACAAAAGACACCACTTATAATACACCCTATAGACGTTGCAGGCATGACAGATAAATTTGGATATTTTCTGACCATTGTAAACGTGAAAGAAATACCCAAAGCAGAAATTAATCCATATGAAGCACCTAGAATTACGGAACCATCAGGTGCATTTTCAGCAGTATCTGATCCACTAACGGCAAGAGAAATGCCACACACAGCAAAAATCAATATTAACCATGAAATTAGGTTTTGTTGCTCATTCAAAAAGAAAACTGATAACAAGGCTGTTAAAAGGGGCATCGTTGCTAGCGCAGTCAAAACAACAATGACAGAAGTTTCACTTACACCAAGAGTAAAACTTACTGAATTAACGGCCATCGCTCCAACAATTAGCAGTCCAGGAATAGAAAATGTTGTTAGAAACTCACTTTTGCGTCCCGATTTTCTTGAAAAAATCCAGATAAAAAAGAGGGTAGCACCCATAAGCACACCTCTCCATCCTCCTAATTGCCATTTTTCAAGTTCTGATAATCTCATAAAAAGAGTATCTGGTGTTAATAAGAGTACGCCGAAAACGGCAAGCACTATGCCTTTAGATTTATTGTCTAATATATTGAATTTGTTTATCATTAATTGATTTTAGTGAAAAAAATGTAAAACTTTCTGCTTATCCTAATCCACACAAGAAACGATTAAGAAAAACTTTAAAATAATCATTAACAGACTATGTCTGCTATATGAAGAATTTATTTGTGATTTTAGGTAATCAGCTTTTTCATCCAAAATTATTGAAGGAAAAAGGCTGCACCGATGTATTTATGGCTGAAGACTTTGGTCTGTGCACATATGTGAAGCACCATAAGTTAAAGATCTATTTTTTTCTATGCTGCATGAGAGAATATGCTGATGAACTGAGGACAGCTGGTATCAACGTTCATTATTTTAAATTAAGTGAAAGGGATGAAAACCAGACATATACAGAATTGCTTTGTTCTTTTTTGAGTGAGAAGAAGGTAGCTAATTTAAATCTATTTGAGATAGAGGATAAGTCTTTCGAGTTGCCCTTTCTCAAAGTACTTGCTAAAGCGGGCATTACATATTCTATCATCGACTCACCTATGTTTATGTTTTCGAGAAAGGATTTTTCTGATTTTCATAAAGGATTGAAACAGTTTAGGATGAATTCGTTTTATATATTTGGAAGGAAAAAATTTAATATATTACTGGATAATGATCAAAAACCAGTAGGTGGTAAGTGGTCATATGATGCTGAAAATAGAAAAAAAATTCCACCAAGTACGGTAATTCCTACGCTCCCCAAATACAAAATCTCTGCCTATCATGAAAGTGTCTCTAAGTTAATAAAACAGCATTTTTCTAATCATCCAGGAGAACTTAATGAAATTTGGTTTCCTGTTCGAAGAAAAGATGTCTCCATTCAACTTGAAAAGTTTTTAGAGGAAAGATTAAATTGTTTTGGAGTGTATGAAGATGCTTTAGTTGAGGGTAAAAACTTCCTCTTTCATAGTTGTTTGAGTTTGTTACTCAATATTGGATTAATCACTCCTGATGAAATAGTAGAAAAAACTTTAGAAGTGTATGAAAAGCATCAGCTTCCGCTCAACTCGGTTGAAGGTTTTTTGAGACAAATAATTGGTTGGAGAGAGTTTATTAGAGGGATTTATCAGGAAAAAGGAGATGTTCAAGCTAAATCAAACTTTTTTAAACACAGCAGATCGTTAGCCTCTAGTTGGTATGAGGGAACAACAGGAATTCTGCCTTTAGATGACTCTATTAATAAAGCAATAAGAGATGGTTATAATCATCATATACCACGCCTAATGGTAATCAGTAACATAATGAACCTCTGCGAAATAAATCCAAAATACATCTATAACTGGTTCATGGAAATGTATGTTGACTCGTCTGATTGGGTAATGGTACCAAATGTGTTTGGAATGGCTACTTACTCAGATGGTGGTTTGATGTCGACTAAACCTTATACATGCGGGTCCAACTATATTTTAAAAATGAGTAATTATAAAAGGGGCGATTGGTGTGATACTTTAGACGGCTTATACTGGCGTTTTATCGAAAAGCATATTGACTTTTATAAATCGAATCCAAGATTATCATTTATTCATAAAACGTTAGAAAGAATGTCTTCCGAAAGAAAACTCCATATATTTGAGAAGGCAAAATTATTTATTGAGAATAATACCCATGAAGGATGAGAAAGTTTGTAAAGTTTGCAAAAAACCTTTTACCTGGCGAAAAAAATGGAAGAAAGACTGGGAGCAAGTTCTCTATTGTAGTGAGCGCTGTAGAAGAAATAAAAATAAAGTTAAATGAAATATTTCCTATACGCTTTGGTTAGCCTTTATTTATTTTTTTTCGAAAAGTTTTTGTGTAAACAAGAGAAAAAAGGTTGAAATAGAGCATACAGAAAGTGTGAAGATAACCACAATTGGAGTTCCGTCAAAAAATGTTGATGCTGAGCCGCTAACTACCAGCGCTATAAACGTAGATAGTGCTCCAATAACAGATGATGCGTATCCGGCAATATGTCCGAAAGGATTTATAGCTAGAGCATTTAAATTTCCAAAAATAAATCCGAAGAAAGAAAAACTTATCATTATAAATATAGAGAACCATGCCAAGTTAAAAGAGAAGTAATTGATTTGGTACAAAAGATTGATTGACGTCCAGATCATCAATAGTAACGAAAAAATTTTAGCAAGTTTAACCGCACCAAATTGCCCAACATATCTTGAGTTTAAATATGACGATAAACCTAGCATGGAAGCTATCAGTGCGAAATATAAGGGAAACCTAGATCCAACGTCAAAATAATTAAAATAGAGCGGTTGGCAAATGTTTATGAAAGTGAGTAAGCCTCCCAGAAGAAGACCTAAACATGCTATGTAAATCATTGAAGTTAAATTACTCAAAACCTCTTTAAAGTGCTTTACAATAGCCAAAAAACTTATTCGTTTCTTTTCCTGCAAGGTTTCTTCAACATTAAGTAAAAGAAAGCATGTTGTTATTAAAGAAAACAAGATAAAAAACACTATGATATATTTCCAATAAAAGAAAAATAGAATGCCTTGGCCCAATAGCGGTGCAACAATAGGAACTAAGATAAAAATACTCATAATAAATGAGTTGATGCTTGCCAACCTATTCCCACTGAATAAATCTCGGCATATAGCCTGTGAAACAACTCTAGGTCCACCGATACCAAAACCTTGAATAAATCGTCCCAACACGAATATCGTATATGTGTTGCTTAAAAGGCAAATAAAACACCCAAGCCAGTAAATGCTTACTCCTAGTAGAACTGAGTTTTTCCTGCCTATACGGTCTGAGACAGGTCCAAATAGGATCTGGCCTAATGAAAAACCAAAAAATAAAGCTGTTATAACCCAATGCAATTTATGGTCATTAATTAGAAATTTATTTTTAATTTCTGTATATGCAGGGAGTAAGGTATCTATTGAAAGAGCAACAAATGAGATCATTCCAGCAATAATAAAGCAAAAGAAAGTATTTGAAATTTTCAGAGTTGGTCTCCAGTAGATTAAAGAAAATGTTGTAGGAATATCTATAGCGGAATACACTTATTTTTTGATTAAGACAAGAGCTTCTAGCAAATGATTGAAACACTGCAAAATGAAGAAAGTAACGCTGCTGAGTTCTTTAGTCTTAAATTAATTAAAGAGACTAAAGAGATGTATGTTTTTTCAGTAATTTTTCCTCAAGCTTCAAAAAATATTTATGGTGGAGTACAAGGAGGAATGATTTCTGCTGCGATGGATGAAGCAACTTTTGTTAGTATTTTGCGAAGCCAAGAAAATATTAAAAAAGTAAGCAGTACAAACCATCACGTGTTATTCCATAAACCAGTATTGCTTGGTGAAAATAAAATCGAAACTAAATTTAAAAAAATTGGCAAAAGAGTTATTAATATTGAAGGAAATATTTTTAGTGCTGATGGCGAGTTAGCAGCTACACTTATACATTCTACTTCAATTATTAGATCAAGTGAGGGATAAAATGAACTTTAAGGAGAAAACTGTTTTTATAACCGGAGGAAGTAGGGGCATAGGGCTAGAAGTGGTAAAAAAATTGGCGATTGACGGTGCCAACATAATTATAGCTGCAAAAACAACAGAACCTCATCCAAAACTACCTGGAACAATTTTTACTGCTGCAAAAGAGATCGAAGAATTAGGTGGCAATTGCCTTCCTTTAGAGTGTGATATTCGCTTCGAAGATAATGTCGTCGCCACAGTGGAGAAAGGCGTGAAGCAATTTGGAGGAATTGACATTTGTATAAATAACGCCAGTGCTATAGTTCCTTTCCCAACCGGATCCGTTGACATGAAGAAATATGACCTGATGCAAGACATCAATACTAGAGGAACTTTTTTAGTATCAAAAACGTGTTTGCCTTATCTAAGGAAAAGTGATCATGCACACATATTAACTTTTTCTCCTCCTCTGGATCTAGATGATAAGTGGTTTGCACCACATGTTGCTTATACGATTTCTAAAATGGGTATGAGTTTGCTAACACTTGGGCATGCACGAGAGTTCAAAAAATTTGCAATCGGAGTAAACTCACTCTGGCCTTTAACTGCTATTGATACAGCAGCTGTAAGAAATGTTCTGGGTGGAGAAAATACTGCAAAAAGTAGTCGAGATGTTAGTATAATGGCCGATGCAGCATATGAAATTTTAAGTAAAGATCCAAAATCTTGTACAGGTAATTTTTTCATTGATGAGGTTGTTTTGAGAAACGCGGGCGAAACTGATTTTGAAAAATATCGTATTTCAGATAATGAACTAATTAGAGATTTTTTTGTTCCCGATGATGTGGCAAACGAATTACCAACAAAAACAGTTACTATCTACAAATGATATAACAATGTATCTTTTAAAGAGTGTTCTATGACTATTATAAATTCAGTTTTAATTGCTAATAGAGGCGAAATAGCAATTAGGATTTCTAAGACCTTGAACGAGATGGGGATAAAGGCTTATGGGATTTATAGTAAAGATGATAGTTCAAGTGCACATCTTTCGTATTGCTCTGAAGTATTTGAATTAAACGGTACAGGACCTTCTGCGTACCTAAATATTGATGAGATCATATCTCTCGCAAAAAGTAAAAAAATTAAGGCTGTGCATCCGGGATATGGGTTCTTGAGTGAAAACCATGCATTTGCTGCTAGTTGTGCGAAGAATGACATCATTTTTATAGGCCCAAATGAAAAAACATTAAAAAATTTTGGTAATAAAGAAAAAGCAAAAAAATTAGCTCAAAAATTAGGGATACCTGTATGCTCTTCATCGGGGCCAATACAAAAAAAATCAGATATCCTGAGTTTTTTTAATGAGATAAAAAAAAATAAAATAATCTTAAAAGCAAATTTTGGTGGACAATCGTGTATTCATCTTTTCGAAAGAGATTGTTCCTTTCAAAGAAGTTTTCAAAAATTTATCGAATTTTGTCCCGCACCAAATCTTTCAAGCCAAGCTAAAGATAAGCTATATAATTATGCAATTAGTTTGTGCGAAAGTGTTGCTTACAAAGGTTTGGGCACAGTTGAATTTTTGGTCGATAAAAATGAAAAAATCTATTTCATGGAAGTTAATCCAAGGGTGCAGGTAGAGCATACTATTACAGAAGAACTTACTGGAATTGATCTCATACGATCCCAGATCAGCGTTTTCAATGGAAAATCTCTTAAGGATCAGAATATTAAAGCGGGAATTGTATTAGGAAAGCGTGCTTCAATACAGGCTAGGCTTAATATGGAAAGCTATGATAACAAAAACCAACTTGTTCCAACAACCGGAACTATAAAAGAGTATGATATTGTTTCCGGTCCTGGAATACGGATTGATGGTGCAGGAAAAGTTGGCTATTTAAATAATGGTCTTTACGACTCATTGCTTGCTAAAGTTATTGCTACTAGCGAATTTGGTTTGGGTGAAGCTGTAAGAAAGCTAGATTTTACTTTAAGAATGTCTAATGTTTCAGGGGTAGAGACAAATAAAAATTTAATTATCGAGATATTGCGACAAGAAGTCCCTCAAAACGGATCGGTAAATATTTCTACAATTGATAATAATATCGAAGTTTATCTTCAAAAACTGAATAGAGATACCCAAATAGGCGTTAAAGAGAATAATAAAAATGAAATTCCTAACAGGCCTCTAATAGATAGCGCTTTAACAGAGAACACAATTCAATCTGAGCTTGTTGGTACAGTAATAGACATAAAGGTATTGCCAAATAAAAAGATTAAGCAAGGAGATACTGTCCTAGTTCAGGAATCTATGAAAATGCATCATCCTATTAAAGCCAACGCGAATGGATTCGTATCAAACTTTTTTGTTGATATTGGAGATACTGTTTCAACAGGATCACCTCTTTTTGAATTCATTCCTGAGGAGATCTCGAAAATCTTATGGAAAGAAGGAAGCTTACATTAGATAAAAGTAGGCCCATAGCAGTTAAAAAAAGGAAAAAAATTGGGAAAAGAACTGCTAGAGAGAATATAAAGTCTTTAATTGGAAATAATGACTTTTTTGAGTATGGGGATCTGGTTTATGCGGCACAACGATCGAGAAGATCGCTTGATGATCTGATAAAAAATACTCCCGCAGATGGATTAATAACAGGTTTGAGCTATGTAAACTCGGATTTGTTTGCCAAAGAACAAACTAAGACTGCAATTATGCACTACGACTATATGGTTCTAGCAGGAACGCAGGGTATAAATAATCATAAGAAGCTAGATAGAATGATTGATGTTATTAGAGGTTTAAAAGTTCCTTTGATATTTTTCTGTGAAGGGGGAGGAGGGAGACCAGGAGATGTTGATGCGGGAGATCAAAATATCGCTGGTTTGAACATTCCTTCTTTTCATGATTTTGCGCGTCTTTCTGGAGAAGTGCCATTAGTTGGAATTGGTTCAGGTAGGCTTTTTGCGGGTAATGCTGCTTTATTGGGTTGCTGTGATGTAATAATCGGCACAAGAGATCTTAATCTGGGTATGGGTGGCCCAGCAATGATTGAGGGAGGAGGGTTAGGAGTGTACAAACCCGAAGAGGTTGGTCCAACAAGCGTTCAATATCCCAATGGTGTTATTGATATTTTAGTTGATAACGAGGATGATGCTATTGTAATAGCAAAAAAATATTTATCATATTTTCAGGGAAACCTAGGCTCTTGGGAAGCTCCTGAAGTAGAAAATTTAAGGTACGTTATTCCTGAAAATAGGTTGGAGGTTTATGATATTCGGGAGGTTATTGATAATATTGCTGATATAGGCTCTGTATTGGAAATAAAGGCTGGTTTTGCAAAGGGTATGTTCACAGGCTTTATAAGAGTTAAAGGTAAGCCGTTGGGATTAATTGCAAATAATCCACTATTTTTGGCTGGGGCGATAGACAGTGATGGAGCGGATAAGGCTTCCAGATTTATTAAATTATGTGAAAATTATAATATTCCGATATTAAGTCTTTGTGATACTCCCGGCATGATGGTGGGCCCGGAAATTGAAGAGACTGGCCTTGTACGCCACTGTTGTCGTTTATTTCTAGCGGGAGCTAATGTAACGGTACCAATGATGACCATTGTCTTAAGAAAAGCTTATGGCCTTGGAGCACAAGCAATGGCTGGTGGCAGTTTTATGGCACCACAATTTGTTGTGGGTTGGCCAACCGCTGAGATTGGGGCTATGGGTTTGGAAGGTGCTGTTAAGTTAGGGTACAGAAAAGAGCTAGAAGCAGAAAGTGACGTAGAGAAGAAAGAAAAGCTTTTTAAAAAATTAGTTGATGACCTTTATGAAAAAGGAAAGGCAATTAATGCCGCAAGCTTGTTAGAATTTGATACAGTTCTAGATCCTATAGAATCTCGTGATTGGATATCTATGGTAGTAGAAAGTCCTATTAATAGTTCTGAAAAAGTCCCAAAAAACAGGTATATAGATTCCTGGTAAATTAGGTTTTACATATTGGAAAGAGAAAAATGAGCAGAAATGATCAAGAATTAATAGCTCCTTTGGAAAAACATAAATTCAACACCGATAATCTAGTGAAATGGATGGAGTCCAATGAGATAGAGAGCACAGGATTAAAGGTAAAGCAGTTTCAAGGAGGAATGTCTAACCCAACTTTTTTTCTTGAGAGTGAAAACAATAAATATGTCTTAAGGAAAAAACCTCCAGGAAAGCTGTTGCCAAAGGCACATGCGGTTGACAGAGAATTTAAAGTAATGAACGCTCTTGGAAAAATAGATTTCCCTGTGCCTAAGATGCTTGGTTTTTGTGATAACCCGAGTGTGATAGGTACTGAATTTTTTATAATGGACTACATAGATGGCAGAATAATTACAACTCCGGAAATAAATGGATTCTCAAAAAATGAAAGAAACACCATCTGCGTATCTTTAGCAGAGACGCTAGCCAAACTGCACAATGTAGATTACAAATCAATCGGCCTCGAGTCTTTTGGAAGACCAGAAGGCTACATCCAGCGTCAAATAAAATTATGGTCTGATCAATTCCAAAGATCAAAAGAAGATATTACTGTAAAGGCCAACTTTAAAGAAATGGATTTACTTAGTATATGGCTTAAAGAAAATTCTATCATTGAGGATGAATTTGCTATTGCCCACGGTGACTACCGATTAGGTAATACGATAATTGATAAAAATAACTCGACAGTGATTGGTGTACTTGATTGGGAATTATCAACATTGGGCCACCCCTTAGCTGATCTGGGTTATTATTGTATCCCCTACCGATATGGGTTTGAAGACTTAAATCTAAAACAACTGGGTATACCCTCTGAAGAAGAATTTCTTGAACTATATATGAAGTTTTCAGGTAGAAGCTCAATTCCGAATTGGCCTCTATTTTTATCATTCGCTCTTTTTCGTAGTGCAGCGATTATTTTTGGAGTAGCTGCTAGAACCCTGCTTGGAAATGTTAGCTCAGAAAGCTCTAATGTCTTTGAGCAAATAAAAAGAGCAGAAGATATGGCTCGAATTGGCTATAGTATTTGCTCCAACTCTTAAAATATTTTTATAACTCAAAGTGGTGGCCAACAAGTTTGTTTTAGGTTATTGTCTCTTTGGTACAGGCCTATTGCACGCCTTGTTTTGTGCCCGATTAGACCGTCTATGCCACCCGTGTAATATTTTCTAGATAGCTTTTCCTGTATACTTATTATTTCATTTTTTGTTAAATTTTCGGTTGCTTCCCAATTTTTAAAAAAGTTGTGGCTGTTATATTTAATTTTGTCTGCAATGAACCCAACAGATAAAGCATATAAATCGGAGTTATTGTATTCTTTAAGTGTATAAAAGTTCTTGCTTACTAAATAAATAGGTCCGTGTATTCCAGCCGGAAACATCAAACTGTATGACTCATTAAGATCATCTTGAGGAAATTCTTCTCCTTTAAATCTTGATGCTCCTAGCTTTTTCCACTGGCTCAAGCTTCTTGAATGATCTGGTCCCTCTAGGTAGCAACTAATGCGCTTTGAGAGTTGAACTTCATATCCCCATTCTAAGTTATTATCCCATCCAAACTGATGTAAATAGTTTGCAATGGAAGCCAATATATCTGGCTGACTGTTCCATATGTCTTTATTTCCGTCATTATCATAATCTACAGCGAATTTAACAAGAGTGGAAGGTAGGAACTGAGGTTGTCCAAGAGCACCCGCTTTCGAAGCTTTTAAATATTTAATATTTATTTCATTTTCTATTGCAAAATCAATTAGATAAATAAGCTCATTCAAGTAACCTAGTCTATTTGATGATGAAAAGCTGAGTAGAGATAGTACTTGAAGACTGTCTAGCCTTGGCCTTACTCTTCCAAAGAATGTCTCGTTAGCCCATATAGCAAGCAAAAAATGTCTATCTACTTCATATAAATTTTCGATATTTTCTAATATTTTTTGAAGGCTTTTTTTATGTTTTTTGCCTACTTTGGTTTTTTGTAAAATTAGTTTTTTATTGAAATACTTTGCAGGATCAGAAAACTCAGCCTGCTCGTTTTTATTGAGTAACCTTTTTAATTTTATCACAGAGCCTATGTTGTCTTTGAGATGCGTTTCAATTTCACCAATAATTTTATGGCTATTAAATTTTTGCTGGAGTTTTGGTAGCAAAAACTTATCCAGCCAGTATTCATACACTTTTGTACTCTGCGGAAAAATAGGTGCCGGTAAGGATATGAAAATTATACACAAAATAATTTTGAAAGTGTTCTTCAAGACAAAAATCTATTTATTAATTTAGTGCTTTCTTGCCATAAACGATCTGCAATATCCGATTTTAAAGCCTCTTTTGAGGGGTTTGATTCACTTCTCTTTATGAAATACTTACCAGAAACGTTTTGCACCGTCTCGTTCGTTGCTAGATAGACAAGAGTGTCTGCGCCTTCCTCAGGTGATATGCCTCTGTATTTTAAAACTAACCTAATAATAAACTGTAAAAGTCCTTTATGATCTTGACCTATGTTCGTATTTACGATTCCTGGATGTACACAATTTACAGATATATTTTTTTCGGTAAGATTTTCCGATAACTTTAGTGTAAACAACAAATTACATAACTTAGACCTTGAATAACGTTCGTACCAACTTTTCGAATTGCTACTGTCTAAATTATTAAAATCTAGAACTGCGGTTTTATGAGCGCTACTCCCTACGTTAATTATTCTGCCGCCTTCATGTATTAAATTTTTTTCAAGAAGCCTATTTGTAAGATAAAAGGGACCTAGATGGTTTGTTGCAAAGACTTTTTCAATTCCCACACTATTATACGATTTCTTAAACAAAATAGTTCCTGCGTTATTGATCAGACAATTTAGTTTTATCTTAGATTTGCTAAATACATTCACAATTTCATTAATATCATCAGGCTCAGACAAATCACATCTTAAGAAACTTACCTGTTTGTCGTCGCAAAATGACTTAAGTTCATATTTTACAGCATCTAATTTATTTTTATTTCGATATGTAATAAAAAGCCGATGGTTCATCGCTAATAAGGACCTCGCAGCGGAAAGTCCAATCCCATCAGTTCCTCCAGTAAGAAATATATTTTGCATAAACCTTCCCTGTAGAAATCTTCCATCCAAGCAATGGCATTCTTTTATACAATAATTATTATTTTAGCCCCTTTTCTATTTATACTAAATAGATAATAAATTTACGCAACGTAAGCCTTGTATTAAATAACTCAATGCATTATTTCACGTTCATCGCAGGAGAGGTTTTATGATAGAGGCTTGGTCAAATCAAGTAATTAAGAATAGAATTTTCATACTTATAATAACAGTTTTACTGATTTTAGTGTCAGTTTTTTCTATCTCTAAAAACCCTATAGGGGTTAATAATTCAAATGAAATGTGGTTCCTTGAAGGCGATCCAACGCTTTTAGCTCATGATAAAATGAGAGATCTATTTGGAAGCACTGAGTCTCTAGTTGTCGGTATAGAAGCGAGACCAAAAGATAAAGACCTTTTCAATCTTGAAACTGTAAAGATGATTGAAGAAATTCATGCAATGTTAGAAGAACATGAGGTGGTTGAGAAGGTTGATAGTCTAGCCAGATATCAGAGGACATATAATCGAGGTGGGGTTGTTGCTACAGACTATATTTTCGAGGACATAGAGAATTTAGATGATAATTTAGATCAATTAGACACGGCTAGGATTGCCATGCAGGATGAAAACCTAGCGCTCGACACCCTTATAAGCAAAGATTTTAGGCATACCAGAATAATTGCAAGAACGGAGTATATTGTTAACGGACTTGATCACAAGCTTAAAGTTGTAACGGATTTACGTAACTTTATAAATGAGATGGGATATTTGGAAAAGGGATATGATATAAAGTTTGGAGGACAACCGGTTTTAAATGAACGTTTCACCGTAATCAGTAACTCAGATGCCGCTTGGCTAAATCCTACTGTTGCTGCTATAATGATGATTGTCTTAGGCATTGTTTTTAGATCTTTGACCGGTATTTTGGCTCCCTGGGTCGTTATTGGTACAGCAGTCACAATGATGACCGGTTTACAAGCGTATCTTGGCTATAATATAACTCCAGTAAACCAAGCTTTAATTCCTATCACAATGTTGTTAGGTATGGCGTGCACGGTTCACGTTATGTCTGAGTTTTATAGCTTAAGAACTCTTTCCAAGCACACAGCTTTAGACGCATCTAAAGAATTAATAAAAAACCTTTTTAAGCCTATATTCTTTACGCAATTCACCACTTCAATTGGATTTGCTGCGCTGTATATAACAAAATTATCCCCTGTGCGTGAGTTTTCGTTGCTAGCAACGATACTACCAATGATTATTTTTATTCTCTCAATGACTTCGTTGCCTGCTGCTTTATCGTTTTTAAACAGACTCTCACCAGCTACGAAGAAAGCTTATGACAATGATTGGCTTACACGTGTGACCTCCAGTCTTCCAAATTTTTCCTACAAAAATAGATTTAGTATTTTAATGGTGGGACTGCTATTCATCTCTGTAAGCTTTTTTAGCGCAACCTACATTAAAGTTGATACGAATATTTTTAAATTTTTTAAAAGTGATCTCAAAATATCAGAAGACTTGAGGTATTTTGATAGAGAGTTTAAAGGATCTTCAAATATTGATATGATGCTAGACTCTGAATTAGAAGAGGGGATTAAAGAGCCCAGCTTTCTCACAAAACTTGACGCTCTCGAGGCTTTTCTTGAAAAACAAGAAAAGTCAGGGAAAATAGTCGGTTATCTGGATCAACTTAAGCAAATTAGGAAGGCGTTTTCAGATAACAAAAAAGAGTTTTACAAAATACCAGATAGTAAACCCATGACTAGCCAGCTTTTGTTATTGTTCGAAAACTCAGGTCCTGATGATGACCTTTCAGATATTAAAGATTTTGATGAGCGATTTACGAGAATAACTTTACCGACAATTAATATGGATGCTAGTGAATATAATCAGTTTCTGGATGATATGATGCAAACAATAAACAAAGATTTTCCAGACTTGAATGTTACTCCTACCGGTCCAATGGTAATGTTTCAAGCTCAAAATGAGTATACCGATAAAGGGATTAGCCAATCATTCATGCTTTCATTAACCTTTATAAGTATTGTTCTTTTTATTATCTTTTGGTCTATTAAACATGGCGCGATTGCCGTGTTCCCAGCAGTTGTTCCAATAGTTTTTGCTGGTGGATGTTTTGCAATGTTGGGTAAGGATTTGAATTTGGGATCATTAATAGTGGGAGCTATGACAATGGGTATTGCGATTGACGACTGTATTCATGTCGTCAGTAGATATAAGTTAGCGAGATCTCTAGGAAGTTCCGTAGAACACTCAATAAAGAGAGCTATGACAGAGTCAGGAAGAGCCATTATCACTACGTCATTGGCGCTTGTTATTGGGTTTAGCACTTTTTTGTTTGCACGTTTAGTACCTATGATTGATATTGGATGGCTCACCACTGTGATTTTTACTTTGGCTTTGTTAGGGTGCCTATTGTTTATACCCGCGCTACTCTTTATATTCGAAAAAGAAGAAAAACTCACCTAAGCTTTGAGATTGTTAATTATATGAACTTTAATATGATATTTCCAAAATACTTTTTGTTTTTTCTTGTGTTACTTTTCCCAAATGTATCTGTGTCCATGACCGCTTACGAGATCATGAAAAAAGTTGATCAGAGGTATACAGGAGAAACTATAGAGCAGACATCTACTCTTGTTTTGATCGACAAGAAAAATAGAAAAAGAGAGAGAAAACTAAAGGGTTTTACAAAAGAAGTTTCAACCGGAACAAAAAGCATCTCTTTTTTCTTGAGCCCTTCCGATGTGAAGAACACCTCCTATTTGTCTTACAACTGGGACGATCCGTCAAAAGATAATGACTCCTGGTTGTATCTCCCAAGTCTTCAAAAAACTAATAGGATTTCTGGTGGAGATCGGTCCAATTCTTTTATGGGTAGTGATTTTACATATGCTGATTTAGATGGAGTAGAAATTGAAGACTATACTTACAAAATTGTAAAAGATAGTGATGTAGTTGATGGTGCAGATTGTTGGGTAATTGAGGCTACACCAAAATCAAAAGATGTAATAAAGGAAACAGGTTACTTAAAAACACTTACTTGGATTAGAAAAGATATATTCTTTGGTGTCAAAGGCAGAATACTTGTAAAAAAGGGAAAAAAAGTTAAGCTCTGGTCAGCAAAGGATATTAAAAAAATTGATGGTGTCTGGGTTGCAAAGACACAACAGATGACTACTACAAAAAAGAAAAAGCGTGAGCATTCAAGTATTTTTATTATTGACACAATAGCGTTCAATAAAAAATTAAATGATAGCTTGTTTGAATCCGAGGCCATGCAGCGAGGCTATTAATAAACGTGTTCAGGCTCGTAAATTTACTTGTTTTTATTACATTTCTTTACTCGACAGTATATGCACAATCAGATGACGATTTCCTATCTGATTTTGGTGGAGATGATTTCGAGGAAATAGAAAGTGAACTTGATTTTGTTACAACGAATGTTGTTAAAGAAAAATTTTCTGACATTTCAATCGAAAAAAAACAAACCAGCGAAAGTTTTGATTGGGATGCTATTTTCTCTCAAAAGTTATACTATGGCCTTGAATCTCCAGCTGTCCCTTTTTTCAGGAGAGCTCCAGGGATTGAGGCAATACATAGCAATATTAATTTAGGGTTAAATACAAAATTTGCGGAAGTTATTAACTTCAAGTTCTCTGGTGACGTCAATTGGGACTGGGGGTATTTTGAAAGCTCTAAGTACTCTTATGGTCCTACAGCTGCTGATTTTAAGTTAAGAGATTTATACATTGACTTTTATCCAATCGATGGACTTTGGTTAAGAGTTGGGAATCAAATAATTGCGAGAGGAGAGTCAAACTTACTAATTTCAAGTGATATTACTAATCCAAGAGATCTATCTACTATTGGGCTGCAGGATCTGGATGAAATAAGATTAAATATTCCCTCTATATTAGCTGGGTACAATATTGGTTCGTTAAAGCAAGAGATTATTGTTTTTTTGGATGAAAAAAGAAATAAAGTTGCAAGATCTGGAACGGCATTTGATCCTGAAGCTGCTTTTTTAGGTGCGTCAATAATTACTGATGTTTCTCCTGTGCAATATAATATAAGTTTCGCCTTAAGAAATAAAATCCTTTTATCGGGCTTTGAATTGGATTTGTCCTTAGGAGAATATAATAATAAGCAGTTATCAACATTGAGTTCCTCTGTGTCAGGAAATGTAACTACGCTTAGCACTCAGCAGGATAGAATAGCTTTCTTGGGTTTAAACGGTAATATTGCGATTTCAGACTTCGTTCTAAAATTCGATACCTCTCATAAAAAGGGAAAAAGATTTCCTTATTCCAACCCTTTGATAGGCCCTTGGTCTAAAAATGAGGTGTCTGAATTTTCCTTAGGCGCTGATTATTCTGGTCTTAAGGATTTGAACATAAACATTGAATTAGCTAGTACATATATTCATGATCACGGTGCGCAAATGGTAAATAAGCAGAATGAATATGGATATAGTTTAAGGTTTGATTGGAGATTGTATAACGATCTTTTAGATATTTCTTTGCAGCATGCAAATATTTTGGGAGATAATGGGAGTTTTTCATCAGTATCAGCGGTTTATGAATTAAGTGACAGCATCAATATTGGTAGCAAATTTATTTCCTTTGATAGCTATAGCAATAGTCAGCAATTATATCCCTACAGGCATCAAGATTTGATAGAGCTTACACTAGATTACTATTTTAATTGATAGGCCAAAATATCAATAGTAGTGGAATACTTGTTATAATAATTAAGACTTCGAGAACTAAACCCATTCTCCAGTAGTCCCCAAATCTGTAGCCGCCAGGCCCCAAGATTATGGTATTATTTTTATGTCCAATCGGAGTTAGAAAAGCACATGATGCTGATACTGCGACTGCCATAAGAAATGTATCTGTATTTAAATTTAGTGTTTGCGCTAATTGTATGCTTATAGGTGCAATAACTAAAGTCGTAGCAGTATTATTTAAGATATCTGATAGTGTCATGGTAATAATCATAATTATCGCTATTATCAACCATGGTTCCATTGATGACGCATATTTTGTTAAAATCTGGACTATTATTTCTGTTGTGCCATTGCTCTCAAGAGCGGCTCCTAAGGGTATTACAGAGGCTAAGAGGATAATTACGGGCCATTCCACACTAGAATAAACCTCTCTAGGAGGTACTATTTTAGTAAGGCAGTATAATATTATCACTAAGCCCAAAACGATGGGTAACTTAAGTAGGCCTACGCTTGCGACTATCAGGCCAACAAAGAAAATACTCAGAGCTGCGGTCATTTTGCTTGTATCCGTAATGTTTAAGCCTCGTGCTGCGAGAGGGAGGCACCCAATCCAATTAATTACCTCATTAAAGCTCTCTTTGGGCACAAGAATCAAAAGCATATCGCCTTCTCTTATTATTGTTCTCCGAATTTGTTTTCTTATGGGGCGTCCTTTTCTTGATATTCCAAGTAACACTGTAGCTTTTCGCCAAGCCAATCCAACTTTTATTGCAGACGTATTTAATAGACGAGACGTGTCTGTAACGACAACTTCAATAGGAATATAATTATCTGATTCAGCTAAGATCCGATCTTTTTTAAACGGGAATTCAAGTTTTTGTATCGATCGAAATTCATCTAAAGACTCTGGGGTTGCATCTATAATAAGTTGATCATTTTCCCTAATTTTTAAATTTCGACTACCTTTATCTATTCTTATCGAGTTTCTTATTATACCCAGTACTGCAGCATCACATTTTTCTGCTGCTTCATAGATCTCGTGAAGATTTTTTCCTAATACAAGTGAATTTTCTGATACTGTTAAATTTGATACATATGAAGCTATCTCCATTAATTCTTTCCCTGCGTCATCATTTTGTGAGGTCTTTGGTATTAAACGCCAGCCAATTAAGGCGACAAATGCAAGCCCAATTATTGCGGTTATTCCTCCTACTGGAAAAAAGTCAAACATCTTAAATGGTTCACCGGTGTGCTCATAGCGAATGCTTGATATTATTATGTTTGGAGGCGTACCTATAAGGGTAGCCATGCCTCCAAGAATTGTTGCGAAAGATAAGGGCATTAGTGTCTTTCTTGGTGCCCAATTAGATGCTCTAGCTTTATTTATATCTATGGGCATTAAGAGTGCAAGCGCTGCAACATTATTCATGAAAGCCGAGAGAATAGCACCTATAAAACCTATAATTGATATATGTCCCCACAGATTTTTCCCAAATGCAGATATTTTTTGGCCAATAAAAAAAATTGCTCCGGAGTTAATCAATCCTTTTGATACTACCAATACTAATGCAACGATAATAGTTGCCGGGTGAGCAAAGCCATCAAACGCATTATTGTACGGAACAACACCAATAGCTACAGATATTATGAGAATGGAAAAAGCAACTAAATCATAACGAAATTTTCCCCAAAGCAACAAAGAGAAAAGTAAACAAAAAATTGCCACTAATAAAATCTGTTCGGAGTTCATCTAGAGAACCTATTTTAACTTTCTAGAAAATAGATCAAGTATTCTAAACCAGTGGGTTTCGGCATGCCTCCTGTTATATAGTTGACCTCTATTTGGAAATGCAAACCCATGATGAGTTTTTGGAAATATCTCAATTTTATAGTCAACTGAAGTTGCAGAGAGATGTTTTTCCAGAGCATTTATCATTTCTAATGGAGCATAGCTATCTGTTTCTGCACAGCCAAAATATAGCTCACCTTTTACCCTATTTGTAAATAGATGAGGAGAGTCTTCGCTCTCTGTTACCAATTTTACACCATGTATAGAGGATAGAAAGCAAAGGGCCCACTCATACAATATCCAACTAATCCAATAGAACTATTTTTGGCGCTATTTTGATTTTCACAAAATTCAATCATGTGATCTATGTCCTCTAAAACTAGGGCATTAGATAGGTTATCCATATTTTTAAACATCAATTCTCTTGAGGCTTCTGGAGAGTAACCTTCAATAAAATTAAGGTTCGGTTTATTCCATTCAAAAGGCTTAGCTGTTCTATAATAGAGGTTAGGGCATAGTACGTAGTAACCGCAAGCAGCTATTCTGGATGCCATGTCGTGAAGTTCCTGCCTGATACCAGGAGCATCCATTAACAGAATAACAACGGGATATATATTATCGTCGCTTGGGTGCACAATAAATGTAGGCATTTTTTGATTTTCAGAAACTTTAATTTCTACTATTTTTTCTATCATTAAGTCACCCCCATAATTGATTTAAAATATACAGTAAATTTTGCGAATAACCCCCTGTTTTCGCAAAGTTTTTCCATTTGATGAAAAATTTTTATTTGTAGTTATCAACTTAACACTATTGTTATTTTCAATCGAAGTTGCAAGCATATTTGTTTCTTCTAAAAGCTCGAATAATGACTTATTTTCTACTAATATAGCAAGGGCTCTTCTAGCATTTTCAGCGACTAGTATTCCGCTTAATCTATTGTCTTTAGAAAAAGCCGGCCCTCCACTGAGGCCACCAATTGAGTTAAGACTGAATGGTGATCTGTCTGTGATGCTATAAACAAGGCCTCTTTCAAAAACTCCATATGACTTGTTTTCTAATCCTACGTGTCCGAGATAATTTAATGCTAAATCACCAGGATTTCCTGCTGGGTATCCTGAAGAAAAAGCTTCTTCTTTATATCTAGTGATTTCAAAATAGGGGAGATCTATATCTTCTTTATTCTTGAAAATTGCCAAATCTGAATTGGGATGGATATATATATCTTTTATTATCATTTGTTTTTTTCCAAATGACATCATAACTTTTGGGCATTGATTTATAACATGCCTTGCGGTAACCCAAGTATCTTGACCAACATAAAATGCTGTTCCAGACCCACCTTGACGGCGAATTTTACTTTCTGATTGAATTGTAAATTTTGGAAGAGATCGAAGATTTTTTTTGTTACTTGTAGGTGTATTCATATTGTTGGAATACTCAATTGTCTTAATTGATGTAATATTTTTGTTTGAAAAGCTATCGGATTTAGGCCTTGATGAGCCGTCTTTTTCGAATGAGGATGCGAACGACCATAGTATCGCTATAATTGCAATTAAAAAATAAAATCCATTACTAATGAATCTCATGTTTATCCAGAGATTGCCGCACTATTTAATAGCGCAACTGATATTTTTATAGAAAATAAAAGAATAGACGAAGAAATCTCACCATTTTCAATTCTCTTTGGAAGATCATTTATTAAGACGTCAACGGCTTTGAAGCAAAAAAGCTGAATAATTATTGCTACAAACCCCCAAACGATGATCTCATAGATGGATCCACTAGCGGATAGAGAACTTGCAAGTGGTAAAGCTAAACCAATTAAAGCACCAGAAAAACTTATAGCGGCGGCAGTATTTTTCTGTCTTATTAAAGCTATTTCTTTCATTGGCGTAATGAATAGATAGATGATTACACCAATTAAAAGCACGATAACTGACGTTACAAAATGGCTAATAAGAAAGGGAAGCCCGTTTAATAACCCTCCAAAAATAAGACCGAAATCTCCCATATTTTTTCCTATGCATTTAGTTTATTAATTATATTAAAAAACAACAATTTTTATACTAGATCAAGAGATGATATCAGTTTTTCTTGTTCTCTTGTCTCTATGGCGCCAGGACGATATTGCCGAATAAAGGAAATAGGCTCCTCTACTATACCAAGCTTTTTGCATAATAAAGCGGCAATAAGACCAGATCTTCCAAGTCCAGCATTACAATGTATAAGAATGTTTTTATCTTTTTGAATTTCATCGCACAAATTATCAAGAAAGCGATGTAATTGTACTTTATTTTTTGGTACAGACTTGTCTTTGATAGGAAAATAGTAGTGACTAAAGTTATGTTTCTTTATAAGTTCGAAGAGGTTTGCAATCTGTAATGACGCTAACTCTTTTCTCTCTAAAAGTGATGCAACAATATCTATTTTTCTTTTTTTAAGTTCTAATAAATCCATCTCTGCTTGAATAGCCTTATTCCCGATGTCTCTCTTGCCGGGATAATGAGATATCCATAGTTGACCTTTTGTTAAAGGGTTTAAGGGAATATTATCAGGGAAAATCACTTTATATTTTAAAGCAGTGTTTAACTAGCTCCTAATTTTATCGCAATATTTTTTGTTTGGACATAATTTAAGAGCGCTTCTCGTCCTTTTTCTCTTCCATATCCAGACTTTCCATATCCCCCAAACGGTGTTTCAACACCACCAGCAAACCACTCATTTATAAAGAATTGGCCTGCTCTGACTTTTTGTGCACAATGCATAGCTCTGTCAAGGTCTTTAGTAAATACACCGCCTACGAGACCGTATTCGGTTCCGTTCGAGATACTTATGGCTTCGTCATCATCTTTAAATTTAAGTATCGATAGCACTGGTCCAAATATTTCGGTTTGAGCTATTTCCATATTCTGATCAACATCGGCAAAAACTGTAGGTTCTAAGAAAAATCCCTTATTATTTAGTTTTCTTGCACCTGTTACAGCCTTTGCTCCTTGCTTTTGGGCTTCATCACAGATTGAAACCGCTCTATCTCGTTGTTTTAAGGAGATCATAGCGCCCATGTTATTTGCAAACTCGTCTCTTTCAATACCTATTCCTACAGACATATTCTTTGCAACGTCTTCTGCCAAACCAACAACCTCGTCATAAACTTTCTCATGAACTACTAATCGTGACATTGCTGAGCAAACTTGTCCTGCATCACCAGCCGTTCCGCCTATTCCGCAAATAATATTTACAGTTCCAGCTGGAAAATCTGCCGCTTCTGCAGCTTTGGCAAAGAAATATTGGGTTATCGGTGTAAGTTCTGGAGATTTAATTACACACGCATTCCCCGTCGTTAAACCAGTAGACAAAGATCTCGCTGTCATCTCCATCGGGAAATTCCAAGGAATAACTTGAGCAGACACACCGTAAGGTTCATAGGAAGTGAAATCATAGTATGCTGATCCAAGAGGTATTGAACGACCTTCTAGCGTTTCGGCCTGGTTCCCATAATATTCAAAGTATCTAGCAGCATTTGTTACTTCAAATTTGGCTTCAAAAAGCGTTTTACCGGCTTCCATAGACAATAATGGAGCAATTTCTTCTAAATTTTCTATTAAATACGCACCGATTTTTTTTACCATTCTTGCACGTTCTACTGGGCGCATATTTGTAAGAAAACCGCTTTCATGAACCTTTTTCGCAGCAGAAACAGCCTTATCAACGTCAGCATTATCCGCAATGGCTTGGTCAGCTAATTTCTCCCCTGTACCTGGGTTATCTACTTGAATTACACCCGCACCACCATCAACAAATTTTCCATCTATATAATTCTGCCAGTAATCCTTCATTGCAAGACCTCTCGTTAACTATTCAAGACAAATTTAAATTTTAATTATATAATACAACAATAAATTTCAAATTATCAATTTTATAGGAAAAAGATGATATTTTATGATTGTAATACTGCGCCAAGCCCTCGCAGGGTTCGTATGTTTATCCAAGAAAAAAAAATCAACATCGAGACTAAGAACGTTGATTTAAGAAATTCAGAACAAATGGAGGATTGGTTTTCAAAAATAAATCCACGAAATACAGTTCCTGTCTTAGTTTCTAAAGAAAACAACATCTTTTATCACAGTCTTTCTATATGTGTTTATCTTGAGCAAGAGTTCCCTGAAATAAATCTACTTGGAAGCACAAACGAAGAAAAGGGACAAATAATAAACTTAATTAATGACGTTGAAAGTAATTTATTTATAGCAATTGCAGATTGTTTAAGAAATACTTCTAAAGCCATGAAAAATAGAGCTATTACCGGTCCAAAAAATTATGAACAAATTCCAGAATTAGCAATTAGGGGAAGAGAAAGGGTTAAATCATACTTTGAAATATTAAACCACCAATTAAGTGGTAAATCCTTTTTGTGCTCAGATAGGTTTACGGCAGCCGATATATGGGCGTTTGTTGCTGTTGATTTTACGAGAGCAATCAAAGAGCCAATACCTGATTTAATGACCGGTTTGAGGGATTGGTATGAAAGAGTTTCTAAGAGGGATAGTGCACAATTAAAACTATAAAGGGAATTACGTGTCAATAATTGATACTACTCAGGATCTTGAGGCTTTTTGTTTGGCGGCCGCAAATTATCCCTATGTAACCATTGATACGGAGTTTATGCGTGATAAGACTTATTACGCTAAACTATGTTTAATTCAAATTGCTTATCCTGAAAAAGGTAAAGACAGTTTTGCGTTAATAGATCCACTATCAGAAAAACTATCCCTAAAACCATTTTTTGACCTTTTAGCAAATGAAGGTGTTTTAAAAGTTCTGCATTCAGGAAGGCAGGATCTAGAAATCTTTTTCAATAAAACAGGCGTACTTCCAAAACCTATATTCGATACTCAAATCGCTGCTATGGTTTGCGGCTTTGGTGATCAAGTTGCTTATGAGACTTTAGTAAATCAAATTGCAGAGAAAAAAATAGATAAATCTAGCAGGTTTACAGATTGGTCAAAGAGACCACTTTCAGACAAGCAGATCAATTATGCCTTAACTGATGTAACTTATTTAAGAACTATTTATGAAAAGCTTAAAGATGAAATAAATAACTCTAATAGACTTTCTTGGGTAAAAGAAGAATTTGATATTCTTAAAAACCCTAAAACGTATTCCACTGATCCAGACGAGTCTTGGAAAAAGATAAGGCTTCGAAGGAAAGATCAAGATTTTGTTAAAATTATAAAGAGCATTTCTTCGTTTAGGGAAAATGAAGCGCAGAAAAGGGATTTGCCAAGAGGACATATTTTAAAAGATGAAGAAATAATTCAAATAGCTTCTCAGAGACCAAAAAAACTTCAAGATCTTTATAGCTCTAGATTACCATCTAAGGCGTTAAAAACTGAATGGATTGCAAAAGGTATTTTAGAGTGTATAAAAAGCTCTAAGTCTTTACCTGACGAGCCTATCGAGGACTATCAATATATTCCCTTATCTTCGAGCCAGTTAGCCCTCGTTGAGCTTTTGAAAGTTCTTCTTAAATTTAATGCCTCTTGTCATAATGTGGCAACAAAATTAATTGCCAGTTCAAAGGATATTGAAATGATTGCACGACATGAAAATCCAAATGTGAGAGCTTTAGAGGGATGGAGGTTCAAAATTTTTGGTGAAGATGCATTGAAACTAAAAAATGGTGAAATATCTCTTACATTCAATGACAATGGGCTACATCTTATAACAGTATAAAGTTATTGAGGAATATACACATGAATTTCGATCAAATTAAGGAAGACCTCGATTTATTTAGTGAGTGGGAAGATAGATATGGATATATAATCGATTTAGGAAAGCAGGTCTCCCTCCCAGATGAAATGAAAACAGACAAAAATAAGGTAAATGGTTGCGCAAGTCAGGTATGGCTAGATATGAATTGGAACATATCTAACAGTTCTAAAGTATTTAATATAGAAGGAGACTCTGATGCTCTAATAGTTAAGGGCTTAATCGCTATTCTTTTAAGCCTATATAAAGGCAAAACACTTGTCGAAGCACAAGCCGTTGATCCAAGGGCAGAGTTTGAGAAATTAGGCTTAAATGCTCACCTTTCTTCACAAAGATCAAACGGGTTAAAATCTATGATTGACCAAATTAAAATTTTCGTGAACACTGGAGAAAATTGAGTCTCTTAGTAGAGGTTTGGTATGTCTGACGAAGAAGAAATTATTCTTAGTGAGCTTAATGACGATGAGCTCGTTCTCCAAATGCACGATGATTTATATGACGGTCTTAATGATGAGATCGTTGAAGGTGTAAACATCCTTTTGGAGAGAAAATGGCAACCTTATGATGTTTTAACAAAAGCATTAGTAGAAGGCATGCGGATAGTTGGAGAGGACTTTCGTGATGGTATATTGTTCGTACCGGAAGTTTTATTAGCAGCCAATGCCATGAAGGCAGGAATGGCAATTCTTAAGCCACTGTTAGCAGAAACAGGTGCGCCGCGCTTAGGAAAGCTTGTGATTGGCACAGTAAAGGGTGATATACACGATATTGGAAAAAACCTTGTAATCATGATGATGGAAGGTGCAGGCTTTGAGGTTAGAGACTTAGGAATAAATAATCCTGTTGAAAACTACTTAACAGCGCTAGAGGAAGAGGAACCAGACTTTTTAGGTATGTCTGCGTTATTGACAACAACTATGCCCTATATGAAGGTGGTAATTGATACCTTAGTTGAAAAAGGATTAAGAGATAAGTACATGGTTTTAGTTGGTGGAGCACCTTTGAACGAAGAATTTAGCAAATCAATTGGCGCTGACGCATATTGTAGAGATGCTGCTGTTGCCGTTGAAACAGCTAAAGACATGATGAAAAGAAAGCATAATCAATTAAAAGCTTAGGCCATTTAATTAAAAGAAAGAGTAATTACTTCAATTAGAAATTTGATATTACTGACTCAAACATCCTTAATCCCGAAATGCTACCTAACTCCTTATCAACTGCTCGTTCTGGATGTGGCATCATTCCGATAACGCGCTTGTTTTTTGAGCAAACTCCTGCGATATCTTTGATTGAACCATTTGGATTGTCTCTATACTTTAAAACAATTCCTTCATTTTGTTCTAATTCCTCAATTTCTGGGCCATTTAAGAAATACTGACCGTCATGATGCGCTATAGGAATTGAAATAGTTTTATTGTGCTCAAAATTAGAGGTAAAAAATGTTTTATTGTTTGCCACAATCAAATCTTGGTCCTTACAAATAAATTTTTGATTAGTATTTGGTATTAATGCTCCCGGTAATATCTTTGTCTCTGTTAAAATTTGAAACCCATTGCAAATTCCGATAATAAATCCCCCAATCTCATAAAAGTTTTTAACAGCTTTCATAATAGGAGATTTTGCCGCTATCGCTCCGCATCTGAGATAGTCACCATAGGAGAACCCTCCCGGAAGTACAACGAGGTCAACTTTTGGAAGGGTTGTCTCTTTATGCCAGATCATTTTGACATCAAATTCAGGGAATATTTCAAAAGCTCTTTGACAATCTTTGTCACAATTAGAACCAGGAAAAACTATGACTCCGCACTTTATTATTCTGAAACCTCATAATATTTAAATTCTTCAATTACGGAATTAGTAAGCAAATCTGCACAGATTCTTTCTACTTCCTTAATAGCTTGCTCCCTATTTTTTGATGATGCCGTTAATTCAAAGAGCTTTCCTTGTTTTACATCCAAAATATTTCCTAGATTATTTATGTTGATAGATTGCTTGATAGCCTCTCCTTGTGGGTCAAGAACACCTTTTTTAAGAATAACCTCAACTTTGAATTTGAAAACTTCTTCATTAAGGGTCATCGTACAGCACTTCTCACATTTTTTGGTAATAAATCAAATCTATCCGCTACTTCAGTGTATGCAATTGAAATACTACCTTCATTCAATCTAAAAACATCTTTATCAAGGCGTTTTTTTGTTTTTGAGTCCCATAGACGACAGGTATCAGGACTTATTTCATCAGCAATAATAAGTTTTTCGCCCTCTGATCTGAAGCTTCTGCCGATTTCAATCTTGAAGTCTACAAGTGTCAGATTAACTGCAGAAAGCAGGCCACATAGAAAATCATTTGTTCTTAAGGCTATCTCAAATATCTCTCCTAGTTCTGTTTCTGTAGCCCACTCAAAAGTACTTATTTGACTTTCAGTAACCAATGGATCATTTAGACTGTCATCCTTGTAGTAAAACTCCACAATCGGATGAGGAAGTTCCTTTCCTTCCTCCCAACCGATGCGTTTACTAAGAGAGCCTGCCGCCACATTGCGGACCACCACTTCCAGGGGGATGATTTTCAACCTTCTGACCAACTGCTCGGTTTCTGAAATCATGCGAACAAAATGACTCGGAATGTCTTTTTTTTCGAGGTGTTCGAAGAAAAAAACCGTGATCGCGTTATTCAGGCGTCCTTTATCTCTCAAACGGTCGAATTTTTTCCCGTTGAAGGCGGTCGCATCATCTTTGTAC
>LUMT01000179.1_pt1 | contig 26627 bp, 29 predicted proteins | sample 729741 | NCBI WGS metagenome assembly LUMT01 (sample SAMN03860299, study PRJNA289734) | marine metagenome | biome: seawater column; feature: ocean; material: water; isolation source: Red Sea water column Station 192 - depth 50m | place: Saudi Arabia: Red Sea | collected 2011-10-15 | depth 50 m
GTATTGACGAAAACTCAATAAGCCCCAAAATCATAGACGATGAAAAAGATATAATTTTAAAACAAATGAATAATGTTCCAGATGATAAAAAAGATCAGATTATAAAAGGAAAGCTCAATAAATTTTTAAAAGAAAATACACTTTTAGGTCAAGCACTGATAACAGATCCAAAAAAAAATGTTAGTTCTTTTTTGAGTGAAATTTCTAAAATTAATAATATAAACCTTAACATTACTTCTATGGATTTATATAATATCTAACACTATGTATAAAAATATCATGTTAAAGATATCTGGAGAGTCTTTAGCAGGATCAAATGAACAAGGCTTTGATTTTGAAGTATTAAATGAGCTATCAAATAGCATTCATAAACTTACTCAAAAAAATTTAAAAATTTCTATTGTTCTTGGTGGAGGTAATTTTATTAGAGGTTCATCTTTTTCAAATGGAGTAGTAGATAGAGTCACTTCTGATTATATGGGCATGTTAGGAACTGTTATAAATTCTCTAGCATTACAATCTAATTTAAAAAAATTAGGTGTTGAGTCTAGAGTCATGACTGCTATCAGCATAAACAGAGTAGCAGAGCCTTACATTAAAAATAAAGCATCTAATCATTTAGAAAAAAATAGGGTTGTAATTTTTGCTTCTGGAACTGGTAATCCTTTTTTTTCAACAGATACCGCAGCTGTATTAAGAGAAAGGTAGATGGTATTTACGATAAGGACCCAATTAGTAACTCAGATGCTAAAAAAATATCTTCTATTTCGTATACTGATTATTTAAACAAAGATATTAAAGTAATGGATGCTACAGCTATTAGTTTAGCTAAAGATAGATCCCTACCTATTATTATTTTTTCTATATTAAAAAGCTCTAATATATTAGATATAGTTGATGGAAATGGATCTTACTCCATTATTAATGAAAATAACTAATGTTTAATAAAGATAAATGTTTCTCAGAAATGCAAGTATCTATTAAGGCTTTTTCGAATGAATTAAAGAATATTAGAACTGGAAGAGTATCTCCTGATATACTAAATTCATTATTTATTGATAATTATGGTTCAAAAACCCCGCTAACACAGCTATCAAATGTCAATAATTTAGATAACATGACACTTAGTGTAAATGTTTGGGACGCCTCTTTGATAAAGATAATTGAAAAAACAATAATAGAGTCAAATTTAGGTGTTACACCTCAAAGTGATGGAACATTAATTTTATTAAAATTCCCTGAATTAACTGCAGAAAGAAGAAAAGAATTAGTAAAAATGATATCTGAAGTATCTGAAAAATTTAAAATTTCAATCAGAGGAATAAGGAGAAAATTTCTTGATGAATTAAAAAAATTTGAAAAAGAAAAAACAATCTCTCTTGATGAGATTAAAAAATTTCAAGAAAACATCCAAAAATTAACTGATAATTCAATAACTGAAATAGAAAATTTAGCTCAGTCAAAAGAGTCTGAAATTCTCAAAGTCTAGCTTTGAAAAATAAGATCAATCATGTCTCATTTATTATGGATGGAAATAATAGGTGGTCAATTAAGAATAATCATAATAAATACTTTTCATATAAAAAAGGTGCGTTAAATTTAATTAATTTAACTAATTTTATATTTAATAATTTTGACTCTAAATACGTATCTGCTTTTGCATTATCAAAATATAATCTTAATAGATCAAAAAATCTTATTGGTATTTTAATTAAATTACTAACAGAATTCCTTAACGACATGATTGATAATAATAAAAATTTAAATTTTAATATTAAATTTATTGGAGAAAAAAATTTTTTAAATTCAAAAATAAAAAATAAAATTGCTAAACTTGAAAACTTAAAAAAAAATAACGGTAAATTTTTAATAATTTTTATAAATTATAGTGGCAAAGATGACATTAAACAGGCTTCATACAAATTTAATCTAAAAAATAAAAATTCAAAATTTGAAAATTATCTTTCTACAAAAAATATACCTGACCCAGATATTTTGATTAGAACAGGCGGATTTAATAGATTAAGTGATTTTATGATTTATCAATCATCTTTTACAGAATTATTTTTTACTAAAAAGTTATGGCCAGATTTAAAAAATAATGATTTGTCAAAAATATTTCATAAATATCTAAATACAGAGAGAAAGTTTGGTCTTTAACAGCTTAAACAGATTTTTTATTGGGATATTACTTGTACTAAATATACTTATATCATACGTATTAAATTTAGAAAATCTTTTATTATTCATCATTTTATTATGTACTACTTACGAACTTTATAAATTAAATTTAATTCCGCACCCAATATTATTTTTTTTTTTATTCATAACTCTAATTTCATGCATATTTTTACCTTTCGGTATTTTAAAATATCTGTATTTAATTGAACTAGTTTTAGTTTTTCTAATTTTTTTAAATGATAAATATAAAAAATTTTTTTTTATTATTTCAGTTTATATATTTTTTATAATTTTATTTAATATATGTAACTTTGAAAGAAATTTATTTTACACTATTTTTTTAATTTCTTTTTTCAATGACACTATCGCCTATATATTTGGTAAAAGTATTGGAGGACCCTTAATAATACCAAATATAAGTCCAAAGAAAACTTGGTCTGGCACTGTTATATCATTTCTTTTATCTACTATCTTTTTAGTTTATCTCAATTTTAATATTTTTCTTGCTGCTGTAGTCTCTCTTTTTTTGTTTCTAGGTGATATTTTTTTTTCGTACATTAAAAGATACCTTGGTATCAAAGATTTTTCATTAATTCTCAAAGATCATGGGGGAATTCTTGATAGGTTAGATAGTATGTTTTTTGTAGTATTAATATTTCAAATTTTTATAGTTTTAAAATGAATAATAAAATATTAATCGTTGGTTCTACTGGAAAATTAGGCACTAAATTATTAAAATTTACTAAAAAGAACTCTATACCTATATATGCTATTACATGTCATAAAAATTCTAATAAATTAATAAATCAAAAAAGACAATTTTTAATTAAAAGCTCTTTTGTACTTAGCAATAAAATCGATCAACAAAAATTTTTTAAAATATTAGAAAAAAAAATTCATATAATATATTTTTTGGATTATGGAAGTTTGTCTTTAAAATATTTAAGTCATTTTTTAAAATTCAATAATAATTCTACAATAGCTATAGCTAACAAAGAAATGTTAATTGCTGGTGGCTCATTGCTTCATAATAAAATTAAAAAATCTAAAAATAATTTCATACCTTTAGACTCAGAGCATTTTTCATTAATTAATTCAATTCACGATACTAATAATATAAAAAAAATATATATCACAGCTTCAGGCGGACCATTTTATTTTAATAAAAATATTAAGTTATCATCAGTTTCACCGAAAAAGGTGCTTTCTCACCCTAAATGGAAAATGGGAAAAAATAATTTAATAGACTCATCAAATTTTATTAATAAAATTTTAGAGATTTACGAATTATCTTACATATACAAAATACCATTAAATAAGATTGATTTCCTTGTATCAAAAGAGGCCTTTATCCACAGCATTGTTCATTTCACTGATAATACTTTATCTTTAAATTGTTTCTTTAATGACATGTTGTTAACACTAATTAAGCCTTTGTCTGAATACTATAAAATAAATGAGATGAAAATTAATCAAAACTATTTAGATTTCAAAAACTTAAAAGTTGAAAAACCAAACGATAAAAGATTTACTATTTTTAAATATAAAAAAAATCTTATGAAATTCTCACATTCTGAACAAATTAAATTAATGATAGTCAATAATTCTGCTCATAAACTTTATTTATCTAAAAAATTGAAATACAATAAAATAGTGAATTATATCATGAAAGAAATATCTAATAAAAATCATAATAAAAAATTAAATTCTTTTGATAGTATTTTGAAATATATTTCTGATTTGAATAATCAATATAAAACCAATGTATAAAAGATATATTTTTTTCTTATATTTATTTTTTTTCTCATTAGAGGTAATAGCTAAACCTATTAATTTTGAAGGTTTAAATAAACTCACTAATAATGATATTCAATCTATAACATCAACTAATATAAACGATGATAATTTAGTCTTGAAAGATATAAATATCATAATTAAAGAGTTATCTTTTTCTGATTTAATTTATGACGTAAATTTCGATGAATATGAGGATTATTTTCTAATAAAAATAGTTGAAAGTAATTTAATAGAAAATATTTTTATAAATAATAATGTTTGGATAAAAGACGATCTAATAATTCAAAGTCTAATCTCAAAAGAAAATTTTTTCATGACTAAAAATAATTTACAAAAAGATATTAAAGTAATTAGAAATATTTATAAATCTAAAGGCTTTCAAGATGTTTCTGTTATTGCTAAAATCGAGAAGTTTTCACAAGACAGAATAAATCTCATATATGAAATTGATGAAAAAAATCAACAAAAAATTAATATTATCAAATTTACTGGCAATAATTTTTTCTCAGATAATTATTTGAATTCTGTGATTAATTCACAAAGTTTGAAATTTTATAATATATTTAAATCTGGTAGTAATTTAAATTACGGAACTTTTGAATTTGATAAAAATCAAATTATATCTACTTACAAAGATAATGGTTTTTTCAATGTAAAAGTATCTTATAATCTTCAAAAATCATCATTTAACAATAACATACTATATTTTTATATAAACGAGGGTGATAGAACAAAAATCGAAAATATCAAGTTTGTCTTAAACGACGAAAATTTAACAAAAATATTAAATATATCAGTCAATGAATTTAAAGAGCAATTTAAAAAAAATGATTTTTATTATGATAGAATTTTAATTGATCAATATGTTGAATTATTTAATGAGATTTTAGTTTCAAATAATATACATAACAAATTTATAGATTTTGATATTATTGAAAATGATAAAGGTATAGATTTATCTCTTTTCGAAAAAAATAAAGAGCCTGTAATTATAAGTAAAATAGATATTAAAGGTAATTCAATTACAAAAAATAAAACTATTAGATCAAAAATTTCTATTGAGCCTGGTCAGTATTTAAATAAATATATTTTTGATAAATCAATTAAAAATTTAAAAAGATATCCTTACATTAATGATGTTAAATCAGAAACTATTATCAATGATCAAATAGCTGAGATATCTCTAAATATAGATGAAGAAAAAAAAACAGGTAACATATTAATTGCTGGTACTTTTAACTCAGACACAGGTCCTGGTATAACGGCAGGTATCGAGGACAAAAATATATTTGGTTCAGGTAATAGTATTAGCTCAAATATTAATTTAAATACTGAGGATTTAAAATTTGATATTAATTATGTCCAATATCCAATATTAAACCCAAACTTAACTAATACTTATAGTATTTTTAATCAAGATAATGACTATACATCTTCTTTTGGCTACAAAGCTTCAAGAAGGGGGGCCGGATATTTTGTTAATTTTAAACAAAATGATGAACTTAGTTATGGTGTAGGTATAAATTATGAGACTTTTAAAGGACACTCTGCTGTAAACAAAACATCGACAGCAATTAATGATAATATAGGTAATTTTGAAAACTATAATTTAAAATTATCAATTAAATACGACAGTTCTAATGACTCTTTTTATCCAACTAATGGAATGATAAATATGATTAATTTTAATTTATCTCCTGAGAGTATATCAGATAATCCATTTTATAAAATTTCACTAACAAATAAAAATTATAAACAATTTGATAGGTCGTCTAATTATATATTTTGGAACAACAATTATGGCTATTCTAAATCTCTAAAAGGTAAATTAAAAACTATAAATGCATTTGGATTAGGTGGATTAAATTTTAAAGGCTTTGATTATAAGGGGATAGGCCCTTATGATAGTAATATATATCTAGGTGGTAATGAATATTTTACATCATCTATCGGTTATGGTAGTTCATTTATTTTTGACGATAAAGATAATATTAATGTTAAATTTTTCTTAACTACTGGATCCATATGGAATAGTGATTATATATCATCATCTGATATAAATCTTAGATCTTCAGTAGGCACTTCATTTGATTTCATAACACCTGTTGGTCCCATATCATTTTCTTATGCCGTACCTATAGAAAAAAGTAGCTCTGATAAGACAAGAAACTTTAATTTTTCTATAGGAACTTCATTTTAATACGATGAATTTTAAAAGAGAAAATTTTTTTCCCTTTAAAAATAAATATATGATTGAAGATATAAATAAATTGCTTCAACTGGAAACAGATTTTTGTAAGGTAAAAAAAAACTTTTTTGTCAATGATATTTCATCATTATCTAACTTAAGAGACTGTTCAATTATTTTTTTAGAAGGTAAATTAAATAATATTAATATCTCTTCTAAAGATATTCATATAATTTCTGATAAAGAAGAAAATATTAAATACTATGATAGTATCTCTATAGTCAAAAATATTAACAATGCTTATAATTGTATTTTAAATGCTCTATTTTACCATGATGATCAATCTGGTTTTCCAGATGAATTTGAATATGTGAACGGATCTTATATTTCAAAATTTTGTAAAATTAATAATAATGTAGAAATAGGAAAGAATTGTTCAATTTCACGTGGTGTTGAAATTGATGAAAATACAATTATTAAAAACAACGTAGTGATAAAAAATTCTTTGATAGGGAAAAATGTTACTATTTGTGATAACACATCTATCGGAACTACCGGTTTCGGATTTGACTTTAGTATGAGAGGTTCTTTACACCTAAATCCTCAAATAGGAGTTGTTATTATTGAGGATAATGTGCACATTGGTTCATCTTGTACTGTCGATAGAGGTAAAATTGATTTTACTTTAATATGTAATAATTCAATGATTGATAATATGGTCCATATTGCTCATAACGTTATTGTAGGTGAGAACTGTTGTATAGCGGCTCAAACTGGTATTTCTGGAAGTGTTAAAATAGGAAAAAATGTTACAATTGGCGGTCAGGCAGGTTTTGCTGGTCATATTAAAATTGGTAATAACAGTATAATTGCTGCTAGAAGTGGAGTTACAAAAGATATAAAAGAAAATTCTGTTGTTGCCGGTTTCCCAGCCGTTGATATAAAAGAATGGAAAAAAAACATTATTAGACAAAGAAAAAATGGATATTAACGAAATACAGAAAATTCTTCCTCATCGATATCCTTTTCTTCTAATTGACAAGATTGTTGATTTTGATCCTGATATATCTGCGCATGCAATTAAATGCGTTACAATAAATGAACCTTTTTTTCAAGGACATTTTCCAGGGAGACCTCTGATGCCTGGTGTACTAGTAATAGAAGCAATTGTTCAAGCTGCTTGTTTTACCGTAGCAATGAAGCAAAAAGATAATATGAAAAATCCTGGTGTATCGTTTATGACAATTGATAAATGTAAGTTTAGAAAACCAGTAATACCAGGTGATGTATTGAATCTTAAAGTAAATCGCTTAAATAAAGTTAAAAATGTTTACAAATTTGAAGGTAAATGTCTTGTAAATGATGTTATACATGCACAATGTATATTTTCAGCAATGATACATGACGTCCCTGATACATCCAAGTAGCACAATTAGCGACTCAGTACTAATAGGTGAAAATGTTAAAGTTGGTCCATATTGTAATATAGAGGGAAATATTTCTATTGGCGATGGCACAGAATTAAAATCTCATGTATCTATAACTGGAAATACAACTATAGGCAAAAATAATATTTTTTACCCATTTTCTAATATAGGATGCGATCCTCAAGATTTGAAATACTCTGGAGAAGAAAGTTTTTTAAAAATCGGAAATTCTAATACTTTTAGAGAAAATGTTACAATTAGTAAAGGAACTAAGGATGGAGGAATGACAACTAGCATAAAAGATAATAATCTTTTTATGACAGGTGTTCATATCGCACATGATTGTAAAATTAATAATAATAACATATTTGTAAATCAAGTCACACTTGGTGGACATGTAAATATTCAAGACAATGTTGTTATTGGTGGATTGTCTGCTGTTATACAATTTGTAACAATAGGCTCTTATTCAATGATTGGTGGAATGAGTGGAATAGATAAAAACGTGTTACCATTTAGTTTAGCTATTGGTAATAGAGCAAAATTAAGAGGTTTAAATTTAGTTGGAATAAGAAGAAATAATTTCAATAAAGATGAGATAAATAAAATTAAAACAATTCATGATGGTTTTATCAATAAACAAATGAACTTTTCAACTAATGATAAAGTAGAGGTTATATTTCAAGAATATAAATCGATTTTAAATGAAAAACTCGGCCACATTCAAAAATGAAATCTGCCTTATAGCTGGATCAGGTCTATTTGTTTATGAAGTTGCAAATTTTTTAAATAAAAAAAATATATTAAATCAAGTTATATTAATTAATGAAAACAATCTTATAAAAAAAAATTTTAAGAATAAGTGCAAGTCTTTCAAAATTAAAGATATAGAAAAAATTACAACATTTATTAAGTCTAAAAATTTGAAAAAAATTTTGATTATTGGCTATGTTAAATTTCCTTCTATCGATAAGATCAACTTATCAATAAAATCAAAGCTTCTAATATCAAAGGACATATTCCTTAATAATATCAATGATCAATCTAAAATTTTAAGAAGATATTTATATAATAATAAATTAACACTTCTCTCTCAAAAAAAAATATTAAAAAATATGCTAATTTCATATCAAGATGAATATTTTCACAATGAAAATAAAAAAATTATTAGTAAATTAAAAATTAAAAAAAACTTTTTTAAAAAAATATTTTCAATGAACATAGCACAATCATTAATTTTGAATGGTGATAGAGTTATAGCTATGGAAGATATATTTGGTACAAACAATATGATTAATAAAATTGGTAAAATTAATCCTAAATTAAATAACTTAATTTTTGTAAAATCTAAGAAATCAGATCAAATTGATGAAATTGATTTTCCTATAATTGGTATGGAAACACTTAATTTACTTATAAAATATAAATTTCGTGTAATTTGTTTGTTTAATAATAATATTTTAATTTCACAAAAAGATAATTTTTTAAAAAAAATACGAGCTAATAATATTTCTCTAATTATATTATAAGATGAAGATTTTATTCATAACACTTGAACAATCAGGAAGACAAATTGTTAAATCAATACTTGATGATAATTTTTATAAAATTAATAAAAATTTAATATTCACTTTTGGCATGGATGAGGGCAAATTAGAATTTAATGATTTAACAAATATAAAGATTACACCAATTATGGGATTTGTAGATATAGTTTGTAATATAAAATATCTTTTTAATCTCAGACTTAAAATTAAAGAAATTGTTGATATGTACTCATTTACTCATATTTTTTTTGTAGATTCATTTGATTTTTCAAAATTTTATATTCAAAAATTTAAATCAAATAAAATAAAATATTGCCAGATTGTAGGTCCATCAGTTTTTATCTGGAGATCAAGTAAAGCAAAATTTATTAATAGTAATTTTGATAAGATTTTTTCAATATTTAGTATTGAAAAAAGTTATTATAGCCCGGATATATATGATTATATCGGCCATCCTTTAAAGAACAAAACCTATTATTCTAAAGATTATAATGAAATCAATAATATTGGTATTTTCTTGGGTAGCAGACAACAAGAAATACATAAAAATATTCTTATTATTAAGAAACTACTTGTGAAACTCAAAAAATATAAAGAACTTGTTTTTAAATTTTTTGTTACAACTGAATATCATGAATTTATTAAAAACTACTTTAAAGATAATTCTAATATACAAATACATTTGAATGATAATTCCTACTATAAAAAAATATCTAAACTAGATTTTGCTTTTGCTTGTTCAGGGACTGTTCATTTAGAACTATGTTTTTCAAATATACCTCACTTAATATTTTATAAAGCGAATATTATAAACTATTCTATTTTTAAATTGTTCGTAAGAGCGAAATACTTATCATTAGTTAATATCTTTAATAAAAAAGAAATTGTAAAAGAGTTTATTCAAAATGATTTTACAGCTACTAATTTGTCAAATTTTTTTACAACTTTAAAATTAAATAAAGATAAGCTTTATAATTATCGAAAAAATATGTTTGATGGAATTAGAAGTAGCAATTTTGAAAACTTTCGTTCAAGTATAATTACTGATTATTTAGAAAAGTCTTCTTAAGCCACAATAAATTAAATATTGATTTTTTCTCTCTATCAGGCACTTTTTTATAGGACTTATCTTTATCTCCAGTAAATAATTGTCTGGGTCTTGTTATTTTAAACTCCTCATCTTCTATCATTTCTTTCCATTGTGATAGCCATCCAACTGTTCTGCCAACTGCAAAAATTGGTGTAAACATTGTGGTAGGTATATTTAGTGCTTTTAAAAGAATTCCAGAGTAAAAATCAACATTTGGGTATAGATTTTTCTCTTTAAAATACGTGTCATTTAAGGCTAATTCTTCAATCTCTTTCGCAATTTCGAGTTCTTTTGATTTAATTTTTAGATCCTTGAATAAATCTTCTGTGCTTTTCTTTAAAACTTTAGCTCTTGGGTCATAGCTTTTATAGACTCTATGTCCAAAGCCCATCAATCTAATTTTATTTTTTTTATTTTTTACTTCTTCTATAAAGTCTTTGGGTTTTAAATCATTTAATACAATTTCATCAATCATATCTATAACAGCCTCATTTGCACCGCCGTGAGATTTCCCCCAAAGTGACGAAATTCCAGCTGATAAACAAGCATATGGGTTCGCTAGAGATGAGCCAGCAGTTCTTACAGTTGATGTTGAAGCATTTTGTTCATGATCAGCATGAAGAATAAAGATTTGATCCATTATTTTCGAAAAGAGTGGATTGATTTCATATTCCTTTGTTGGTGTTGCAAAGCACATATGTAAAAAATTATCTGCATAATTAAGTTTATTGACAGGATAAACAAAGGGTTGACCTACTGAGTATTTATAAGCCATTGCAGCAATGGTTGGCATCTTTGCTAAAATTCTATGTGATGCAATCATTCTATGCTCAGGATCTTCAATATTTAAAGAGTCATGATAAAATGATGATAAAGCTCCAACTATTCCAATCATCATCGCCATTGGGTGCGCATCTCTTCTAAAACCCCTATAAAACTGAATTATTTGTTCATTTAGTAATGTGTGGTTTTTAATTATTTCTTCAAACTCATTTTTATCACTTTCTGATGGTAACTCACCATGCATGAGTAAATAACAGACTTCAAGATGAGAACTGCTATTAGCAAGTTCTTCAATAGGATAACCTCTATATTGAAGAATACCTTTTTCTCCATCAATGTATGTTATTTTAGAATTACAAGCTGCAGTTGATGTAAAACCAGGGTCATAAGTAAATAGACCTGTCTTCTTGTATAGTGATGATATGTTAATTACATCTGGCCCAATAGATCCTTTGATCCCATCAAATTCATACTCCTTGCCAGTTTTAGTATCGACTAATTTAAAACGTTTTTCATCAATCATTTAAGTATAATAATAACTTTTCTTTCACTTTTTCAATACCAAAGAATAAAATAATCTTTTCAATTGGTATTTTGGACTCAAAATTTACTGTAATTTTTCTGATTATCTTACCTATTTTCTTTAAAGGTAAGTCATTTTCCTCAAGCATTAATACAGCATTATCAGCATCATGCAAACTTTTAATAATTGAATAAATTTTTTTAATTAAAGCTTTTTCATTTTCATCAATTTCAAGGACAATATTTTTTTCAAAAAAGTTTAAAAGTTTTGATACCTCTATATTGATATCTGTATATTTGTTACATCTTTCTAATATGTCCTGGAAAACAAGTTCTAACTGAAAATTAGATACTTGATTTTCTATATCTTTTTCTAAAAAATTTTTAAATTCTATAAAAGATAATTTATTTAAATAATGACGATTAATGAAATTTAACTTTTCAATATCAAATTTAGCTGGTGATAAAACTACTTTAGATAAATTGAAATTATCAATTGCATCTTCAATATCTAAATATTCGATATCATTGAAATTATTACCTAATTTAATGATAAAATTAAATATTGAGACTGATAGGTAACCTTCACTCAAATAATCGTTTACATTAGTTATATTATTTCTTTTTGATAACTTTTTGCCATTAATGTCGTGTATCAGAGGTATATGGGCATATTTTATATCTTTAAAATTTAAAGCATCCGATATCATTATTTGTTTAATTGAATTAGTAGTATGATCGTTTCCACGAATGACATTAGTCACATTCTCTAAATGGTCGTCAATTAAGTTTGATAATATAAAAGTTGGGCTTTTGTCAGATCTTGCAATTGAAAAATCTTCTATAGTATTAGATGGTACTTTTATTTTTCCTAAAATTAAATCATCATACTCAAAAAATTCATTATCTCTGTTCACTCTAAACTTATAAGGCCCATCCTTTGAATGATACGCCATATCATTTGACATCAGTTTTTCTAAATATTCTTGATGAATACTTAAATTTTTAGATTGATAACTAAGATTGTCATATTGAAGTTTAAATATATTAAATATTTTTAATATTTCTTCTTCATATATTTTTTTTGATCTTTCCCTATCTGTGTCTTCTATTCTTAAAAGAAATTTTCCTTCATTTTTTCTTGCAAATAAAAAATTGTAAATTGCAGTCCTTAAACTTCCCATATGAAAATTTCCAGTAGGAGAGGGGGCGAATCTAGTGATTATCATTAATATTTTCTGACTAAATTAATCATCTTACCCAATATTTTAATCCTATCTTTTTTATACTTGATTGATGAAAAATTTTTGTGATCACCAAATATTTCAATTTCATCTTTGATTAATTTAATTTTTTTTAGAGTTATCTCACTATCATCTATCTGAATAGCATGAATATCATTTGAATTATAATTTGTAACTTTTTCTAATATGATTATATCATCTTCAAAAATACCATATGACTCCATTGAATTACCACTTACTTTACAAGCGACACAGTTCCTTTTATTCGATTTTATAAAACTATTTACATCAATATATTCTATTTGTTGACTCAAACTATCTATAGGTTTACCCGCAGATATCGCATTATAAAAAGGAATTAAATTATTTATTTCAATAGACCTAGATTTTAATTTGTCTTTTTTTATGTGACCTTGTTCTTCTAAATATTCTAAATATTGAAATATGGAGGATTTAGATTTTAAACCCATGTGTTCTTTCATTTCCTCATAATTAGGAGATATTTTATTTTTCTCAATATATTTTCTCAAAAAATCTAAAAGCTTTTTGGCGTTTTTAGTCATTTATTTGATATAACCTTAGTTTATTAGTTCTATCATAATAAATCAGACAGTTTGCATATAATATATTTTTTAAATTAGAACTTTCTTGATTATTAAATACTTTAATACTTTTCTGATCTCTTAAACCAAATAAAAAAGATTTTCTTTTCAAAATTTTAAAATTAAATTTTACATTATTGATATCAATTAAATCATATTTAATCTGCGATTTTCTATTATTATAAATCTCGATTAATGATTTAATAATTATATTGGTCAATACAAAGGAAGAGCATGGGTTTCCAGGAAAAAACATATAAATTTTATTTTTCTTTATAAATAATTTAAAAGGTCTACCTGGTTTTAAATCAAGACCATCAATAATTAAATTAAAATTTTCAAAATTGATATCATCTTTACTTTTACCTGTGCCTCCAATAATAACTGTAATATCTGATTTTGAATTGTTTATTTCTTTTAGTAATAATTTTTGATCATCTTTTATATGAATACTCTTTTCAACAATATGATTATTCTTTTTTATAAAATTATTTAAATAATAACCATTTGTAGGGAGAATAAAATGATCTTTAGTAAATTCGCTACCTGTCGAAATAATTTTAAATTTTAATGGTTGTAGTATTTTGACTTTTATATCTTTCAGGCTTTTTATACTGCTTAATTCATAAAAAGATAAATATTTATTCTGAAAATCAATTTTACTACCTTTTTTGAAAATATGTCCCTTTTTTCTTATGAATTTATTATTTTTATTAAAATTAATTACATAAGCATTTCCTTCATTTATAAAAATTTGTTCTTGGGGAACTATATATTTTATATTATCAGGAATTAGTGACCCAGTTTTTACAATTAAACACTCATTTGAATTTACCTTTATTTTATTAAAAATATTTAATTTCGATTTTCCAATAATTTTAAATTTTTTTCCAACATTTGTAATTGCTATACCATCCATTGATGATTGATTTTGAGGAGGTATATTTTTCTTAATCACTATATTAGATTTGATTAAATGATTATTATTTAGATTTTGACTAAAAATTGATGAAAATTTATTTTTTGGAAGATAACTTGAAATTAATTTAATTGTCTTAAAAATATCATCCAATATTGTTTTTACCTCCTCTTTTTTTTATTATTTCAATTTTCTTAATAATTATCTTTTTTTTAAAAGACTTAAGCATATCAAAAGTTGTAATAGAGGCACACGAAACAGAATTTAAGGCTTCTATCTCTAATCCTGTTGAGTAGTTTGATTTCACAACACTTTTTATTTCTATATATACCTCGTCTCTTAAATTAAGGGTCAAAGAAACATAATCTATTGGAATATTGTGTGTTAAAGGTATCTGGTGTGAGGTATTTTTGGCAGCATAAATACCTGCAATTTTGGCTGTGTTAAATAAATTATTTTTAAGTTCTTTATCACCTTTGATTACTGAATAAAGTTTTTTATCAATTTCAATTAAAGATCTTGCCTCAGCAAATCTTTTTGTTTTATTTTTTTTTGATATATCAACCATTTCAATATTTTTATTTTTTTTATTGAAGTGTGATAAACTCATTAAGCCTCATACAATCTATTTATATATTTAATTTTATTATCATTTTTTAAAATACTACCACCTATTAAAAAAGAAGATATTCCACTTTCTTTTTTAATTTTTTTTATATTTGAAACTGTAACTCCACTTTCGCTAATTATTATTTTATTTTTTAATATTTTAGATAGTTTTATTGATTTATTTATATCAATCTTTTGTTCTTTTAGATTTCTATTATTAATTCCAATCAATTTTGCATCTATACCCTCAATTTTCCTTGCTTCAGTAATATTTTCAATCTCTATTAATACATCTAGACCAATATCAATTGCCAAATTATGTAATTTTTTTATATTTGATTTAGATAAAATTTTTGCAATTAACAATAAAGCATCTGCACCAAATTCTTTAGTTTCAAATACTTGTGTTTCATTTATTATAAAATCTTTTCTAATAATTGGCTTATCAGTAATTTTTTTTGCAATTGTTATATCATTTAAACTTCCACCAAAATTTTTGTCAGTCAAGATGGATATACAACAACATTTTGATTTATGATATTGTTCGAGAATATCCTGAATATACTTTATTTTATTAAAATTTTTAACCGAAGGACTATATCTTTTAAATTCAGCGATAAGAGCATTTTTATTAATATTTAGATTACTTTCTATTGCACTAAGAAAGTATTTCGATTTACTATATTTAGAATTCTTTTTTTTATTAGTTTTTTGTTTTAAATATTTTGTATGATTAGTTTTTTCTAAAACTATTTTATCTAAAATATTCATTATTTTTTAATTTTGTTTAAATGATTTAAAGCCTTAGACGTATCAAGAGAATTACTTAATATATCAAAGCATTCATCAAATTTAATAGTCGGTTTTATTGTTTGCATCGCGTAAATTGAATTAATAATAGTTATATCTCTGTAACTATCTTTTTTTCCCTGAAATAATTCAATCAGCCTGCTTGCATTATAAGAGGGAATACCTCCTTTAATATCCTTAAAATTTAATTTAGATGAAAGGTATTTTTTATATTTTGTATGAGATATCTTCTTTTTAGTGATATTTTTTCCTCTTTTAAAATAAAAATTTGTTGGAGCAAATATACTTATTTCGTCTAATCCATCATCTGAGAAAAAAATTGTAGAATTTTTATTATCAATTTTAGATAGTATTTTTAATATTATTTCTGCTGAGTTTTTATTCACAGTACCTAATATTTGATATTTAGCGCCTAATGGATTTAATGTAGGGCCCATATAATTAAATATCGTTTTTATACCTAATTTTTTTCTAACTTCTCCAACTTTACTAAGATTTGGGTAAAAAAAAGGTGCATTTAAATAGACAAATTTATCATTTGATATTTTATTAATTATTTTCTTCGAATCTTTTTCACTAGATATATTCAATTCAGAAATAATATCAGAAGAGCCACTTAATGAGCTAGCAGCACGATTACCATGTTTTGCAATTGGAATATCAACAGATGATAACAATATAGCTACTGTTGTTGATATATTTAATGTCTTTAACCCATCACCTCCAGTCCCGCATGTATCCAAAGAATTAGAATATTGTTTTATTTTATTAGAATTTTTAAAAATAAATTTTCTTAAAGATAAAAGTATATCGCTATTATTTATTAATTTATTTAATTGATAAATAATAATCGCTTGATGAGAAATATTATCTGAGTCAAATAAATACTTAATAGCATATTCAACATTTCTATTAGTTATTGAGTCATCTAATTTAAATTTCATATACAATCCATAAAATTTTCTAAAATCTTTGAACCCATAAGAGTTTCAATACTCTCAGGATGATATTGCACACCATAAATAGAAAATAATTCATGTTTAAAACTCATTATAATTTTATCATCTTCTGAAATGCTTGTTATTTTTAAATTTTGAGGAAAATTATTTTTACCTAGGTATAAAGAGTGATACCTAGTTGCACGGAACTTTTTATCAATATTTTTATATATCTTACATTCATTTATTTTTTTTAAATTTGATACTTTTCCATGCATTGGTGTACTTAATGTGTCTATTTTAGCTCCAAAATAGACTCCTAAAATTTGATGACCTAAACATACACCTAATATTGGTATAAATGAGTATATTTGATGGACTAAATCAAGACACTCTCCTGCATTAAATGGATTACTTGGTCCAGGTGATATTACAACACCTTTGCTATTAATAATTTTATCAATATTTTTTAAAATCATGTCATTTTTGATAACTAAAACTTGATCTCTTTTACTTAAACAATGATACAAATTATATGTGAAGCTATCGTAATTATCTATGAGAGTAATCATTATATGTTATGAGCTAAATTGTAAGCTTCAAATAAAGCATTAGCCTTATTGATACACTCACTATGTTCATTTTCAGGTATGCTGTCAAAAACAATACCTGCTCCACTTTGCGCATATATTTTTTTATTTTTAATCATTGCAGTTCTTAGATTAATACAACTATCCATATCTCCATTTGCATCTAAATAAAAAACCGAGCCTGAATAAAATTCCCTATTAATATCCTCATGTTTTTCTAATATTTCTAGTGCTCTAATTTTAGGTGCTCCAGAAACAGTCCCTGCTGGCAAGCCAGCAAAAAGAACATCTATAGGTGTTAAATTATTTTTTAATTCTCCAGTAACATTACTGACTATATGCATTACATGAGAATAATACTCTATTATATTTTGTTCAGTTACTTTTACAGTATTATTTTTTGAAATTTGACCAACATCATTTCTACCTAAATCAACTAGCATTAAATGTTCAGCTAGTTCTTTTTTATCCTTAAGTAATTCATTTTTTAAATTATTATCTTCAATCTCATTTTTACCCCTTCTTCTAGTTCCGGCAATAGGTCTAAGAGTAATTTCTTTATTTTTTACTTTAATCATAGTCTCAGGACTAGAGCAGATAATTTGATAATTTTTTAGGTTTAAAAAAACAAGATAAGGTGAGGGATTAATTGATCTTAATGCTCTATAAAAATTAAATGGATCAATTAAATAGTCATTAGAAAATCTTTGAGAAAGAACAGCTTGAAATATTTCACCAACTTTAATATCTCTTTTTATTTCCTTAACTCTTTTAATGAATTCCTCTTTCTTAATATGGTTTTTAAATTTTTTAGGTTTACTGAAATTTAATTTTTTATTTTTGGAAAAAGGTTCTTTAAGTATTTTTTCTAATTTTTTAAGTGATTTTACTGGATTTTTCTTGATATTTGAAACTTCAATTAAATGTGTCTCATTAAGAACATTATCTATTATTATAAGATTTCTTGGTTTTACAAAATGCGCTAGTGGTATTCCAATTTCATTCTTATCAGGCTTATAACTTAATTTTGGAAGGGTAAACTTACACAAATCAAATGATACATTACCAATAAATATGGGTAGAGGTATATTCTGATCATATATAGTTTTAATTTTTAAATTTTTATAAATGTCCTTTATAAAAGAGTCTGGTGATTTAATTTTTTTCTTTTGATTATTTATAAGCACATAGTTATGAAAAATTTCAACATTTTGTAATATATTAAAAAGAATAATAGAGTATCTTCCTTTATTATCACCCCCAATGACTGACTCTAAAATGGAGACATCTTTAAATTTATTTGCAAGTTTATTATAAATTGTAATGGTATTTTCAGTATCTAGAAAAACTTTTTTACCATGAACATACATATTAAAGTTGTAAAAGTTGTTCGTTATCAACTTCTATATCTAGAGTATCTTTTATTTCTTTAATAATTTTTGAATATATTAAATTCACTATATTTTGTTTTATATTTAAAGAGTCAATAGATCCAATTGAATTTATATCTAAATAAATAACTTCATTTGGTAACACTACTTTTAATTTTTGATCTTTTTTAATAATAATTATTTTTTCTAAAATCTCTGGCTCAATAAAATTATTTTTAATAGTTAGAGAGTCAGTAAAATAGTTGACCTTTACTGTTCCTGCTTTTTTTAATAATTCATCATTATGCGAAATTTCTATATTTTTTTTATAATTACTAAAAGAATTTAGAAATTTTTCTTTGAAATCTAATGGTAGATCTTCTTTAAATATATTTTGAACATTAAATTGAAATAAGAAATTATCTTTTTTTATTTCTCCAGATGATTGATTAAAGTTAATAAAACTGTATTGATCAGGAATATTTTCTAAAAAATTAAATGAATTACTAAAGAAGATTTGATTTGTACTATAGCTATCTAAATTTTTAACATCATTTGTTATTGTAAAATTTTCTATTTCTAATTTAGTTAAAGTCGCTACTACATCCTCATAAACATCCTCTAACTTCTTTTGATACTCTTCTTCAAAAGATAAAAGTTTTACAAAAAAGTATTTTTCTCCAATTTTAATATTATTACCTTCATCTCCTATGCTAAGTTTTTCTAATATTTCAAGAATTTGAGGTAATATTAATTTTTCATCAACTTTTTCGAATAATTTGAATTGAGAGTCATCACTCTGTTTCAGCTCATTAAAATTTTTATTTGAAATACTATCTAAAATAATTTGTTCATAGCTATAATTTTTGGGCTCAATATACTTATTTATATTTGCCTCATAATATTCATTTATAATGTCATCAGTTAGTAGTTCTTCTTGAATATAATTTTTGAGACTTATTTCATTTATTGAAATTTCATATAATTCGTTATTGGAGTAAAAATCTTCCTCTAATTGGTAATTGAGAAGATTATCGTCATTCTTAATCTCATATATATTTAATTCTTTCTCAACAAGAAGATCTGCATTGATTTCATGACTAACTAACTTTTGCGCATCAAGGCTATCATTGAATAAATCAATATAAATATTACCCTCAATTTCCTTTAAGTAATTTTGAAGTGATGCTTCATCTAGATTTCTAAACATTTCGTCATTATTTAATGATTTTTTTAAAATTACTTTTTTGGAGTTATCACTTATACTAATTTTTTCATCTAAATAATTAAGAAAAACTAGTTCATTTACATATTCATTTGTAAATTGAATTTTTGAAAATAACTCCTCTTGTTCTGATAAATTAGAAAGGCCATTTTCTGATTTATAGTTTTCGTATGCTCTAGAAAATTCAGATGTTGATATTTTTTGGTCTCCTACTTTTAAAACATAATTTTTACCCACATAGGATCCAAATCCGATAAATAAGAAACTTATGCCAAGTGCAGCACTAAATATTATAACTATTAGTTTTTTAGTTTTCATTTTTATAAGTATTTTGATATCAGTTAACCTAATGAAATATATAATATTTAATTGGACCTAATGAAATATATAATATTTAATTGGAAATCATATTTAAATATATCTGAAAGTATGAACTTATCAAAGGTAGTGTCTAAACTACCAAGTACAAAGAAATACAAACTTATTTCTAGTCCTAATAACTTTTATAACCTAACTCTCAAATCTAGATATCCAAAAAATATCTATGCAGCACAAAATGTAGATTTACATGGAAAAGGTGCTTCTACAGGATCTATAGATATTCAAGATTTAGTTAGCAATAAGATAAAATTTTGTATTCTTGGTCACTCAGAAGTTAGGTCTAATTTTGGTGAAACAGATTTGATTATACAAAAAAAAACTGATCTTTGTCTGCATAATAAAATTACACCCATTGTTTGTATTGGAGAGCCTGTAGATATTTATAAATCAAAAAAAACTAAAAATTATTTAAAAAAACAAATAAATAAAATATTCAAAAAATCGAATATTTATAACGAAGTTATATTAGCTTATGAGCCTTTATGGTCAATTGGTACTGGATTAACACCAAAAATGTCAGAAATTAATGATATTTTGCAATTTTTGACCAAAATATTAAAAAATTATTCTTTTAAAAAAATAAAAATTTTATATGGTGGTTCCGTAAATTTATCAAATATAAAAGAAATTTTAAGTTTACAAAAATTAGATGGGGTTTTGGTAGGATCTGCTTCAACAAAACCTTCATTTATTAAATACTTTAAATAACATTATGATAAACCTTTTTTTAATTATTAGTGCAATTATTGGAGTGGTGCTCATTTTAATTATACTTTTTCAAAAAACTGAAGGTGGAAGTCTTGGTCTAGGCACTCAAACATCTCTTACAGGTGGAATGACAGCAAATAAATCCTCTTTTTCAGGAATGACTAAAATTACTTATGTTTTAGGTTTTGGTTTTCTATTTTGGTGTTTGTTTATGGGCGCAATTATTACAAAACAATATTCATCTTCAACTGATTTAGAAACTATTCAAGAAGAAATTATTTTAGACGATTCAATAGAGGAAATGATTCCAGAAGTGCCTAATCAGTGAAATTAATTTTCGTTACCGGAGGTGTTGTTTCATCGCTAGGTAAGGGAATAGTCACTGCATCATTAGCCTCTCTTCTTAGATCTAGAGGCATTAAACTAAAAATTAGAAAATTAGATCCGTATTTAAACGTTGATCCTGGAACAATGAGCCCATACCAACACGGTGAAGTTTATGTCACTGATGACGGCTATGAGACTGATTTAGACTTAGGCCATTATGAGAGGTTTACAGATATAAAATGTTCTAAAAATGACTCTATTTCATCTGGTAAAATTTACTCAACTATACTTTCAAAGGAAAGAAAAGGTGAATATTTAGGATCTACAGTACAAGTAATACCTCACGTTACAGAAGAAATTAAAAATTCGATAAAAAAATCAACAAATAAGGATGATGTTATTATTTGTGAGATAGGGGGCACTGTTGGTGATATTGAAAGTCTTCCTTTCTTGGAAGCCATAAGACAATTTAAAAATGAAAGACAGCTAGACACACTTCTCATACATTTAACTTTACTTCCATATATAGAAACATCTGGTGAAATTAAAACAAAGCCCACTCAGCACTCTGTTAAAGAGCTTTTAAATGCTGGAATTCAGCCTGATATAATTGTTTGTAGAAGTAATAAAAAAATAAAGTATGAAGAAATTCAAAAAATTAGTTTGTTTTGTAACGTACCAACTAATGCTGTTATTCCGTCCTATGATGTTGGGAGCATTTACCAAGTACCTTCTTTATTATCTAAATCCAAATTAGATGACTTAGTTATAAAAAATTTAAATATAAAATCTACAAAGAAAAAAGATCTTTCAAAATGGACAAACTTTGAAGTATTAGAGTCAAGAGCAAAAGAGGAACTAAATATATTTATAATTGGAAAATATGTTCATTTAAAAGATAGTTATAAATCTCTCTATGAAGCTATTTATCATGCAGGTGTTCACAATAAAGTAAATGTTAAAATCAAATGGATTGACTCTGAGACAATAAACAAAAAAAATGTTGATGAGTTATTAATTAAGGCCGCAGGTATTCTTATACCTGGTGGTTTTGGTAATAGAGGTATTAGTGGAAAAATAGAAGCTATTAGGTATGCTAGAGAAAATCAAATTCCATTCCTAGGAATATGTTTGGGCATGCAATTATCAATTATTGAATTTACTAAAAATGTTTTGAAAATGAAAAACTCAGGTAGCTCTGAATTTGGCAAGCATACTAATAATGTCATATCGTTAATGACCGAATGGAGTAAAAAAAATCAAAAGGTTACAAGAACAAAAGAAAATGACTTAGGTGCTACTATGAGATTGGGCTCTTATCCTTGTTATATAAAACATAAATCTTTAGCCTCAAAGATTTATAAAAAAAAATTAATTCATGAAAGACATAGACATAGGTATGAAGTGAATCCTAAATATAGATCTTCAATAGAAAAAAAAGGTCTTGTCTTTTCTGGATTTTCAAAAGATAAAAAATTATTAGAAATTATTGAAAATAAATATCACAAATGGTTCCTCGGTGTTCAATTTCATCCTGAGTTGAAATCTAAACCGTTTAAGCCTCACCCTATATTTTTCTCATTCATAAAAAATAGTTTAATGAATAAAAATGCCTAGATCTGTCCAATTATCTAAAAATCTTATTAAAAATGATACTGATAGACTGACTTTAATATCTGGCCCATGCTTATTAGAAAATGAAAAATTAGTCAGAAAAGTTGCACAATCTCTTATTAAATATACAAAAAAAGAAAAGTTTAATTTAGTATTCAAATGTAGTTTTGACAAAGCTAATAGAAGCTCTCATAAAACAATACGTCATAAAATTTCGCTTGATAAATCAATAGATATATTAAAAAATCTCAAAAAAGATTTTAAAATATCTATCACTTCCGACGTTCATGAAACTTTTCAAGTTGATAAGTTGGCTGAATTTCTTGATGTAATACAAATTCCTGCTTTTTTATGTAGGCAAACAGATTTAATAAAAGCTGCTGCACAAACAAAAAAGATTGTAAATGTTAAAAAAGGACAGTTTTTATCACATAAAGAAGTTTCAAATATCATCAATAAAATTGAAAATGAAAATAACAAAAAAATATTAATAACTGAAAGGGGAAATTCATTTGGATATAATTATTTAATAAATGACTTTAAAGGTATTCATTTAATGAAAACATTTGGATACCCAATTATTTTTGACTCAACTCACAGTGTGCAACTACCTGGTGGATTGGGTAAAAAAAGTGGAGGTGCTAGAGAGTATGTGACACCATTATCGAAAGCTGCTTCATCTTTAAGGATTGCAGGTTTCTTCATTGAAACTCACCCTAACCCAGAAACGGCATTAAGTGACGGTCCTAATATGGTATATTTACATAAAATGCCAGAACTCTTAAATGCTATAAACAAAATAAATAAGGCGGCAAAATAAATGAAAATTAAAAATATAACAGCAAGAGAAATTTTTGATAGTAGGGGTAACCCAACTGTAGAATGTGAAATGATATTTGAAAATATACCATATCCATTTCGTGGAATGGTTCCATCAGGTGCATCTACAGGAAAATTTGAAGCATTAGAATTAAGAGATTTAGACACAAATAGAATGAGTGGCAAAGGTGTCTTAAAAGCTGTATCTAATGTTAACAAACTCATAAAACCAAAAATTTTAGATAAAAGTTTTGCTGATTTCAGAGAATTTGATCAACTCCTAATAGATTTAGATGACACAGAAAATAAATCAAATTATGGAGCAAACGCTATTTTATCTCTTAGTCTTGCTTACTATAAGGCTTGGTCTTATGCAAACTTTGGTGCAATATTTCTTTCCCAGGGTTTAGATAATTTAATTATTCCTGTTCCAATGTTGAATGTAATAAATGGAGGACAACATGCTGATAATGAAGTTGATTTTCAAGAGTTTATGATTTTACCAATAGGATTTAAATCATTAACTGAAGCTTTATCTTCAACACATTCTGTAATAGCCAATATAAAAAAAGAATTAAAATCTAGATCTTTAAATACTAATCTTGGCGATGAAGGGGGTTTTGCTCCTAATTTAAAATCTCATTTAGATGTTTTAGATTTAATATGTAATTCAATTTCAAAAGCAGGCTTTAAATTAAATGATCACTTTAAAATTTCATTAGATGCAGCTTCTAGTGAGTTTTACTCTGATGGAAAATATAATTTCGAAGGTAACACATATTCAACAGAAGAAATGATTAGTGTTTATGAAAATATTTGTAAAAACTATCCTATTTTTTCAATTGAAGATGCACTTAATGAAGAAGATTATGAAGGTTGGGTAAAAATTACAAATAAACTTGGTTCAAAGATACGATTAGTTGGTGATGATCTTTTTGTTACAAATATACAAAAGTTACAAACTGGTATAGATGAAAAACAAGCTAACAGTATTCTAATTAAATTGAATCAAATAGGCACAGTTAAAGAAACTTTAGAAGCTATCAACCTAGCGACAGATAATAGTTTTGCATCTATTATGTCTCATAGGTCAGGAGAAACTGAAGATTCTTTTATCTCAGATTTAGCTGTTGCTTCACGCTGTCCTTTGATTAAAACTGGTTCATTAGCTAGATCTGATAGAGTTGCAAAATACAATCAGTTACTTAGAATATCAGAAAATGACAATATTAAAGGGTATGCTGGTGAATTAAGTGAAGTTTTTAAAAGCTAGTAGTTTAATAAATTTCTTTTTTATATTTGTATTGATTTACCTGATATATCACACAGTTTATGGAAAGTTCAATATTGGAAATTACTTAATTTATCAATTTGAGGAAAAAATGTATAAAAAATTGCAATCCAATCTCGATCAAAAAATGTTAGATATTAATATTGATTTACACTCTTTCTATTCTAATAAAGAGGATTATATTGATGAAATTACAAAGCAGAATAACCCTAATATTCAAGATGGAGAGACCATATTAAAATTAGATTAAGATGAATAAAAAAAACAAAAATAATTTTACAAATGACCAGTTACTGAAGTTTTACGAAAAAATGTTTTTAATTAGAAAATTTGAAGAGAAAGCTGCTCAATTATATGGAGCTGGAAAAATTGGAGGTTTTTGTCATTTATACATTGGCCAAGAGGCTGTTGTCATAGGTATTCTTTCTTCTATTAACTCAGAGGATACTGTTATCACTGCTTATAGAGATCATGGACATATATTAGCTCGTGGAGTAGATCCTAAACTAGTAATGGCTGAATTAACTGGAAGGAAAGATGGAATTTCAAAAGGCAAGGGTGGATCAATGCACATGTTCTCCAAAGCTAATAGATTTTATGGTGGACACGGTATCGTTGGAGCACAAGTACCTTTAGGCGTTGGTATAGGTTTCGCACATAAATATAGAAACGAAAAAAAGATTTCAAGAGTCTATTTAGGGGATGGAGCTATGAGTAATGGCCAAGTTTTTGAGGCATTTAATTTAGCATCACTTTGGGATTTACCAGTATTATTTATTATCGAAAACAATAAATATGGAATGGGTACATCTATTGGAAGGTCTGCAGCAGGAGGTGAGTTGTACGAACGAGCAACTGTATTCGGCATTAAAGGTGAAAAAGTAGACGGTATGAATTTTTTTAATGTAAGTGAGTCAGCTATAAGGGCAAGAGAATATATCAAAAAAAATTCTAAGCCCTACATTATTGAAATGGATACATATAGATTTAGAGGCCATTCAATGTCTGATCCTGGTCTATACAGAACTAAAGATGAAGTAAATAAAATGAAAGAGATAGACCCTGTATTAATGATGAAAGAAACTTTATTAAATGATTATAAAATTCAAGAGGAATCAATTAAAAATGTTGAAAGTGATATTAAGAAACAAATTAAAGATGTAGAAAAATTTTCACTTGAGTCGCCACTTCCAGATTTAAAAGAATTATACACCGAGGTATATTTATGAAAATACTTTTACCAGCTTTATCTCCAACAATGGAAACAGGTAACCTAGTAAAATGGTTAGTTAAAGAGGGAGATAGTGTAGTTTCAGGAGATATTTTAGCAGAAATTGAGACTGATAAAGCTACTATGGAATTAGAGTCACCCGATGATGGTAAAGTTGAGAAAATACTAGTTAAAGAGGGCACTGAAAATATAAGTGTTAATACTGAGATAGCTCTTCTTAAAGTTGATGGTGAGGAAATAGAGGAGATACTAGAAAAACCTGTTGAAAAATCTTCACAAGTCTCCTCTAAAGGATCTGAACCGCTTACAACAGAAGTAAAAATTTCTATGAATTCTCTTTTAAATCAAACAAAAGAAAATTCAGGTGAAAAGAATTGGTCTGAAAAAGAAATATCTATGAGAGAGGCATTGAAT
>LUMT01000116.1_pt1 | contig 26479 bp, 18 predicted proteins | sample 729741 | NCBI WGS metagenome assembly LUMT01 (sample SAMN03860299, study PRJNA289734) | marine metagenome | biome: seawater column; feature: ocean; material: water; isolation source: Red Sea water column Station 192 - depth 50m | place: Saudi Arabia: Red Sea | collected 2011-10-15 | depth 50 m
ACTTCGAGCCCTTGGGGGGGTTCCTCGTGAACATTATCCGGGGCTTTTCATGTCCGGTAAGTGCGATGAATGGGAAAGACTTGCCGTCCTTCAGCAACGAGTTGTACCTGGGCTGGTTCGACCTGATCAGCTCCCTCTCGAGGACTAGGGCCTCCGTCGGCTTCTGGGTCACAATGAAGTCGATCTTCTCGGACTCCTGCAGGAGACGGGGGATCATCTCCCGATCGGGGTTCTTCGCGAAGTAGGACCTGACCCTGGATCTCAGGTCCGTAGCCTTCCCTACGTACAGGACCCGGTCATCAGCCCTCTTGAACAGGTACACGCCAGGCTCCTTCGGGAGGTCCAACTTTCTTTGGTCTACGGCCATTTTCAGATGAAGCGACGGCCGCTGGGTTTGATTTACACTTTGCAGGACGGGACAGCGTGCCCAACCAGCGCCAACTCGAGATTTTGACCTACCTTTCGGGCTTCGGCAGGGACCTCGAGGAGTCATGGGACGTACCCAGGGAGATATCCCTGGCCGGTCTCGCCGAGCACCTGGGCGTCGTGCGATCGGCGCTGCACCCCCCCATGAATTCGCTCGAGGAGCAGGGATTGGTGATTTCCAGGACCGCCCACGTAATCGGCGCCCCTCGTAGAAGGAAGGTATACCATGCGACGGACACAGGAAGGGAGGAAGCAGCCAAGAGCGCCCCTCAGGAAAAGAAGCGCAGAGGAAGGTCAGTGGGACCCATCCCCGACCAGATACTCCTGCATGGAAGGGAGCATTTCGTCGGAGCGGTGTCATCGAGCATCTCCGATGGTTCCAGCATTCTGCTGGAGGGGCTCCCCGGGATCGGCAAGACGACCGTCGCCGTATCAATAGCAGATTCCCTTCTCGAGGAGGGGTGGCTAGTGAGGTGGGCAACCTGCCAGGCTGACTCCGACCCCTCCTCGATATCAGGAATGTGGTTCGGCGGAAGGACACCATCGTCAAAGGAAGCAATATCCGCTAGAGCAGACTCAAAGAAGACGCTCTTGGTTCTGGATGAGGCCCAGCAGTCAAGCGATAGGCACTCGAACTCAATCCAGGAGATGCTCGAAGCATGCTCTGAGACCTCAGCTGCCGTGCTAGTGGTAACCAGGGCACCGAATCCATTCACAGGGATGTCCGGCTTCGATTCGATCAGGTTGGAGGGCCTGGAACCATCGATGGCCAGAGCCCTCCTCCCGGAAGAGATGGCCGAAGAGGAGGCGATGGAGGTCTGCATTGCAATGGACGGGCATCCGCTTGGAATCAAGCTCTGGTCACCCGATGACAATCTACCAGGGGCAGGAGCCGTTCAGGAGTACGTCGAGTCCCAGGTTCTACGGAGGCTTACGCAGGAGGGAACCTCATCATTGGACGAGCTCTCACTTTCTCCACTGCCCCTAGAAGTGGAAGAGATGCTAGAGCCCGAGGGGGCCGAGGAGTTGGATGACTCCGCCATACTGAGATGGGCAGGTCATCTCGTCGAGCCCCATCACCTGGTGAGGAATGTCAGGAGAGCCACGCTTGACGGACAGGGAGCAGCCATCATTCACGCAAAGCTAGCTGAAATGTGGGCAGGCCGAAAGGGCCCGAGGGCGAGGAGGATGGAGGCCCATCACAGGCTCGAATCTGGTTCTGAGGTTGAGCCAGACTGGATTAAGGATGCAGTTGCTGAGATTATGCAGGGGGATTCGTCTGCGGCAGCCGTAGTTCTGGATCACGCAATCGAATCCAATCCGGAGGAGGGGCTCTTCGAACTCGCAGCGGACATCGCACTTGAGAGGGGCGAGACTAAGGTTGCGTCTGGATACATCGAATCTCTGAGCGATGGCCCTAGGAAGGACATGGTATCATCCAGGCTCGCGAGGGCTGAGGGAGAGTGGAAGAAGGCCGACGAGTTAGAGGCCTCTGCAATCTCAAGATTAGACCCGGGGGATAGGGTGAGGGCCGAGATATCATCACTGGTCAGGAAGTACGATGACAGAGTTCCGGGAACCGAGAGCAAGATCCCGTTCGAGACTCTGTTGTCCGAAGCCGACTCCATCAGTATCTCGGATCTTGTAGCTGAAGACAGGGAGCTTGCTTCCCTGGCTCTGGATATGCTAAGGTACTCGCTATCCCTGGATACTGGTAACATGGAGGAGGCCTCCAGGACTAGAGACTCGATCGAGGCTAAGATCGGATCGGACGACCCAAGGGTGCCCTCTCTGAACCTTATGTCCAGGCTGTCGGTGGGAACAGAGGGCGAGGCTTTCCTGTATGAGGCACTGGAGGATGCCAGATCCCACATAGAATCCACGAATGACCAATTCGACAGACTTCGGACTATCCACATGTGTCTTGAGGCAAGCATAGAGTCGCCTGATTGGCTGGTGGAAGCCCACTCAGAATTCGACCATGGGGCTCTGAATGAGTCCATGGCCCACCACCGCCGTGCTTTGGCCCACTGGTGGTATTGGAGGGGGGTAGTCAACAAGGACGAGAGACTCTCAAGCTGGAAGGAGGCCATAGTCAGAATGCGTTCTTCCGGTAGTACGAACGCGGCTAGGGAGCTTACAGCCAGACTCAGCCGGGAGCTCTAGATTTCGGCTCCGATCAGGGTCCTAGTTTCGACGATGCCTGGAACTGACCTGATTCCTTGGACGATGGCCTCCGTAAGCTCGGACTCTTCGTCAGCCTCTACCTTTACGAAGCAGTCGAAGTTACCGAACACCACCCAGATGCCCTTGACGCAGTCGACTTGTGCAACCATCTCCCTCACCCTGACCTCCTGTCCGGGCTCGGTCGTGATCAGAACGAATCCTACAGCCATCTCTACACCTCCACAGCGATCAATGTCTCTGTCTTCCTGACACCTTCCACGTGCCTCATCTCCTCGATTAGGGTCCTCGACATCTCCTTCTCGCTATCGAAGTCAATCCTCGCAACCAGATCCAGCTCGCCATAAACCACCGAAACCTCTGACACTGCCTCCATCTCCAGAAGTTGAAGATAGACGTCCCTCTCGCGTCCGGGAGAGCAGGATATCAATATCCAAGCCAGTGCCATTCGAACATTCCGCCCAACTGGACGCTTATGACTCCTACTGCGGCATACTAAGTATGGGTCAAATGACGCAAGTCATTAACCCTGATTGCGAATGGCATTGCCCATGCGCTTGGCAGTCTCGCTGGTCCTGATGCTCCTGCTCGCGCCAATTTTGTCAGGGACATCCGCGGGTCTCACTCGTTCTACGACTGTGTGGAGCGGGACGATCTCACTGCCTGATGGGTATCTGGTACAATCCAACCAAATCCTAGTAATCCAAGCAGGGACATCAATCCTTCTCGGGGATGGGGAGCGCCTCGGCGTTGACGGCAGGGTTTCTATCGAGGGCACAGCATCCTCGCCAGTGACCATTGAGTCCATTTCAGGAGACCACAGAGGAGTTATTTTCAATTCGAGCTCGAACAATCTCGGCTCCACAATAGACAACCTCACAATCACGGGCGGGGAGTACGGGATTACAGTCTATGGCAGCAACCCACTGATTAGCAATCTGCACGTATTCAATGCAGACAGAGTAGCAATCGATCTTTTCGACGGAGCATCTCCTACCATCACGGACCTCGTGATAGATGGAGGGGGACAGGACATTCACGGATCCTCAACCACGTGGAGGTACGGGATAGGAATCTCATCCGGGGCATCCTCAGCGCCCATAGTTCAGGGAGCTAGCATCGGGAATCTGGTCACCAGAGGAGTCAACCTCTGGTACAACTCCGGAGGCCTCTGGAGCGGAGTCTCTGTCTACAACGTCTCCGGGGCGACAATGGCTGCTGCAGCCGGTATCTGGGTTGAGGACTCAATCCCCCTCTTCACCGATTCCAACATCACCAGATCAGACAACGGAATCATCGTTAGGCATATCTCCGATACGACGACTCGACCGACCTTCCTGAATACTAAAATTGAGGATTCTCAGTACAGGGGCGTCCTTGTAGAGCGCTACGACCACACTAACTACTCGAACCTACAAACAAATGCCATCTTCTCCGGGCTGGAGATCAGAGGTACCGGTGGTCCGAACGCGAAGACACCAGGCCTCGGAATCGGCGCTGCGTTTGACATTAACACATCTGGAGCGAGAATCGAGGATGCAGTGATCGAGGAAAACGCGATTGTGGGGGTCCGGGCTTACACCACCGATTCCTCTACATCATTGTCAAATGTAACAATACTAAACAATGGCCCAGATTCCCCTTCCAAGCCCCACGAGGGAGCAGGATTGCTATTCAGAAGCACTAGCTGGACCAGCAAGGGTCCGGCAGAGGTATCGAATCTAGTAGTTCAGAACTCCACAGGAGCAGGCGTCGTGATGGCCAAAGGAGGAGCCATCGGTAGCAACTGGACAATCAGTGGAAATGGCGCCAACGGGGTATCTTTCGTGGAATTCCACCCTCGTGTAGAGTATCTGCTCAGCGAGGAAAATGCCGGTACCGGAGTGTCCGTCTCAGATTCAAGTAACGTCGAGTTGTCCTTCGTACACACATCCGGGAACGGAATAGGAACGTCAGAATCAGCCGGATTCTACTTCAGGGAGTCGAACTATGTGATGAGCGGCGGAAAGAATGTGACCTGCTACTCCTGTTCTTCAAACGGGGATCAGAGGGGCATAGTAATCAGGGACAGCATTGATTTACAGCTGATATCCACTACCATTGAGGGTGCACTCTCGGAACCATCCTTGGATATCGACAACACTGGCAACCTGTTCCCGGGTATTATCATCCTGGACGACATAGCGATTAATTCCCCCTCCTCCAACTACTCCGTCTGGCTAGAGGGAGTGGATGCCCAGATTAGAGGACTCGACCTAAGTGGCGACGGAGGGGGGATGTATTGGAAGGCTCGTGGCTCCACTCCGTCATCCATCTCTGACAGCGTAATCTGGGACAGCTCCTCCCACTGCCTGGACCTAGACTCACACTCCGAGTTGAGCGCAACAGGCATCTCCATGTTCTGCGATAACCTTCCCTGGATTGATGTCAGCACTGTGAACTTCACCGACTCATCGCTAGAAACTCGCTCTGGCGCTGAAAGCTCATTCTACCTGAACAAAAGCTCCCATCTCCGTTGGATTTCTTCAGACCCGATTCTCACCCCGGAGAGCACAGAGGACGATGTAATGGTGGATATCATGTGGATGCTCGATGTTCATACAATCAATCAGAATCTCCTCAATATCCCCCTAGCCTCGGTAAACATCTCCTTTGATCAATTCGAGAGCGATGTCAATGCGACTCAGCCGTACGAGGGCAGATTCACGTATGGTCCGTTTATTGGTGAGCGCTGGACGGCCATCCACGGCTGGTCCACCATTAACTCGGCATATGTCGGTTGCACATATGATGAGGTGCACAACACCTCACAACCAACGCAATTGGATGGCGACTCGACGGTTTTCTGCCGAGTCGAACTCAGCAACCAGCCTCCGTTCATCCTTTGGGATTCTCCATCTGACGAGTCCGAGTACTCCAGCGGAAGCGAGATAGTTTTCGATGCCAGACAGAGTTGGGATCTGGACTTCGATGAGCTGACCTACAGTTGGGCTAGTAGCATAGACGGGGATTTCCCAGACTCGTGCTCTATCGTATCCAGCAACGCCTCTCTATTCATTGCAAACCAGAACCAGACGGAGCCGTGTCTGACGGATGGGAGCCAATCAATAACACTGGAAGTATGCGACTCTGAGGGGCATTGTGTCAATGAAACTCGCAGAGTTGAGCTGATCAACCTGCCTCCTGTTCTGAAGGTCGGGACCTCGCCCCCAATTTCCTCCTGGGGGACCATGTACCTAGGAGAAACCGCGAATGTCACGATAGATCTCACGGGGACTTTCGACCCCGAGGCCGATCAGCTTTGGTGCTGGGCCTCAGCCTCTTACGAGTCCGACCCGAATCCGGACCCGGATAACGCGCAATGCCCATTGCAGATAGTCAGGTCGTTCACGAATTCCGATGACGGCTCTTTCAGCGTTTCAGTTAATGCGTGGGATGGGGTTAATCCCATAGAATCATGGACATTCAATGTCGAGTTATACAACGAAATCCCTACCCCAGTCATGGAAGTCTCTCGAACGGGGGAGACCTCTTCAGATTGGGTGGCTCTTACAGGCTTCGATACCACTGACCCCGAGGGGGACGCAGTCAGATTCGAGTTTCACAGCGACATAGACGGTATACTTGCGTCGGGATCCTCGCCGGAGCCCCCAGAATGGACTGGAACACTGAGCAAGGGCACTCACATCGTCACCATGAGGGCAAGTGACACTAGGGCTGAGCACGTAGGGCAGTGGAATGCCTACTCGGAGGTCCTCCAAGTGTCCAACTCCCTGCCTAACGTACTGATTTCCAACCCGATCTCGGGCATTTACACCGACTCTTCGGAGCTGATATATCTAGACTCCACCGGGTCAGGAGATTACGATCTGGCATGCTCCGAACTACCTGACAACGGCAGTGATCTGGTTTGCAACCCTACTGCGATTACCAGCAGGGACCTCGTCTCAGTACTCTGGGAGTCGGACAAGATGGAGGATCCCCTCGGAACCGACTGGGAGCTAAACACCAGATTAGAGGCAGGTGCACATCTCATCACACTCACTTTGGACGATGGTAGTGGCCCAGTATCAGATCAGATCGAGATTTACGTCTCCGACTCTGCACCATTGCTCGTCCTCGACTCTCCCATACCAGACGTCCAGGTCCTGTCTAATGCACCAGTTCTGTTTGACTTCCGGAGGAGTATCGACATGGATGGTGACGAGTTCTCGGTCTCAGTTTATTCAGACCTTCAAGGTGTCATTCTCAACTCCGAGTCCCCGGAATACTGGTACAATGACTTCCTCAGTGCTGGATTACACAACCTGACCTTCATGTTAATAGATCAGAATGGTAAGGAGAGGATACACCACCAGATGATAACAGTCCTGGAGACGGGACCCGTGGCCGTGATTTCCGGAATGTCAGACGGGCAGTACCTTCCTCCGGGACAAGCCGCTACTCTAAGCGCGACAGAATCGTTCGATTACGACAACGACATCGTACTCTACGAGTGGAGAGTAGACGGGTCTTTGGTAAGTGACAGCACTACTCTCGAAATGACTTTCCAACCTGGGTCAGTAAGGATCGACTTGCTGGTTCAGGACTCAAGGGGGGACGTATCCGTCCAGTCAGTCAACCTCACAATCGGCTCTTCGGCTCCGGAATTATTCGATCTGACGGTCTCGGTACTCAGAGTTGAGGACGAGGTCCCCACAGAGGTTACCACAACCGTGAGGGTCCAAGATGCAGATGGCACTACGGACATGGTTCGAGGAGAGTTAATCTCCGGAGGGAAGTCTGTTAGCATGTACTTCTATGACGATGGGACGAACGGTGACTCTGTAGAAGGAGACGGCATCTGGACCTCACGTTTCTCTTGGGTCGTCACAGGGGGGTCTTGGGCGCGGGTCGAGGTATACGCTATCGATGGCGGATTGGTCAGCCCCGCGCAGGTTCACACCGTCCCCATAGTGGAATCTGAAAGTGGAGGCCTGGAGGAATGGGTCTCTTCCTTTGGAATTCCAGTGTTGCTTGTTGCAATAGTTTCACTCTCCATGGCGGGCTTGGCTTACAATAGAGCGAGAATGGCCGAGATCGCCAAGGACATGGAGGTAATCGAGTCCTGGTCCTCATTCGATCCAAGGGAATTAGACGAGGAGTTCGACTCCGAGGACTAACTCTCAGGGCCCCAGGCTGTCCTCTCCCGATTTATCCCCAGTCTCTTTGCGAAAAGGAATTTGAAGTTCTTCCAACCGTCTTCCCATGTGTTGATTTCGGCCTGCCCGACTCTGGTGCGGTAGGGCACCGATATCTCCACCGCCTTGGAACGCCCGAAGCACCTCCTAGCATTGATCTTCATCTCTTCAGAGAGGGGCATACCATCGTTGGTCGGTCGCATTCTCGGATTCTCCATAATCTCCTTCTTGAAAACCCACATCCCAGACTGAGAGTCGTGAATGCCATAGAAGAAAAGCATCCTAGCCGTGAAGGAAAGTGCCCAGTTCCCAAAGCCATGTAGCCCCGACATAGCACCATCCTCCGCCCTCTTTAGGCGGTCGCAGGTGATGAATTGCAAGTCGTCCTCGACCAGTTTACGAACCAATTTCGGAACCTCCTCCCCAGGATACGTACAATCTGCATCCATCGTTACTATCACTTGGCCAGGGGCCATCTGGAAACCCGTCCTGTAGGCTCTCCCATACCCTTTCCTCCCCTCAAGGTAAACCGTAGCCCCTTCCTTCTCTGCAAGCTCTCTAGTCCTATCCTCGGAATTACCATCTATGACCAAGAAGTCGAGTTTTTCGCACCAACCGTCGTTCGGTACCGATCTGATGGTATCCACTATGGCCTCCTCTTCATTCCTAGTGGGTATTACTACGGTCACGTGAACAGGTATTGGAGCTCCCATGGGGTTTTGCCCAAATTGGGCCTATTTTTGAACCATTGTAGTGGTTCTGATTCCCCGCTCTCTTCAAAAATAACGTCTCTGACGGTTTGACGGCGGACAACATGCATGTCGCGATGATTTCTGGAGAGTATCCTCCTCGATGGGGAGGGATGGGCTCAACTGTTTACCATCTATCCTCAAGATTGGCAGATATGGGGCATAAAATCTCAGTAATTACAAGGAAGTCCAGAGGTGAGCCACCGCAGATAGACAACGTGGAAATAATCGAGGTTCCATGGTTGAAAGTCCCATTGGAATTCACAAGGTCTTATGGGAGATCCGCTCTCAAAGCTTTGATCCGCCTCCATTCGGAGCATCCAGTCGATGTGGTCCATCTCCACTGCCCCATGGTATCCTGGAATGACTCACAGTTCGACAGGTGCACTAGTGAAGTGGCACCAGTCGTATCTTCGATGCATGGAACATGGCTTGGAGAGAGGGACGGACTTACACTCGCAGCCAGATTCGGGGAGCCAGCAGTTTGGTCCAACCCCAATGACATCGCAATTCGATTCATGGCGAGCAGGTACTCCAACTTCGAGAGATCCGCAATCAGGAAATCCTCGGTCGTAATTCCAAACTCAGAAGCAACCAGACTCGATTTGGAGTCAAGGTACTCCGCCCCTAGTGATTGGGACTGTGAAGTCATTCATTGGGGAATAGATACCAGTTTGTTCGTACCCATGCATCCCGATAGCGAATCAGAAATCCACAGCATGAATGAGACTAGGAAGAAGTATGGCATAAGTGATGGAGGAAATATGCTTCTAGCGGTCGGAAGACTGGCAGCACGCAAGGGGCATGGCCTGCTTCTACGGGCTTTCTCCAAGGTTGCTGAGTCTACGAACTCCCACTTGGTCATCATCGGGCGAGGGTCCCTAAAACGAAGGCTGAATAGAATGTCTGAGAGACTTGGTATCAGCGACAGGGTGACAATCGAGTCAGGGATGGGTTTCGAGCAGATCTCTGAGATGTACAGATTTTCTCAGTTATGCGTTTATCCGTCCTACTACGAAGGTCAAGGACTAATTCCTTTGGAGGCGATGAGTTCTGGAATCCCAGTTTTGACCGTGAACAATGGCCCACTACCAGAGATGGTCGATGAAACTGTAGGCGCACTCTTCGAGCTTGGTTCGGTCGACTCTCTCTCAGAAGCGATCGCCTCTGAGCTGTCATCTAACGAGAGCCTAAATCAGAAGGGTGCAGAAGGTAGGCAGAGAGTTCTGGATAGGTTCACCCTGGATGGTAACGCGGAGAGATTCCTCGAGGTTTATCGTCGAGCATCTAGTTGAGTCGATTCCGGGGAAACTCTTGATTGCTAATCCGCCTTCCGACCGCCTATGGGGAACACAATCAACTATCCGAGGAGATCGAATAGTGCAACCACTGCTAACTTTGCGATCATCGTCCTAGTGGGATATCTGGTACTCACATACCTCAAGCCGATTTTAATGCCGTTTTGCATAGCAATTTTGATCTATTTCCTTATTAGGGCTCCAGAGCAGTACCTAGTCGCTCGCTTCGAGATAGTTGAGAGGATGCCAATACTGGCATACGGCGTCATGATAGGAATCGGCGCTGCGATTTCGTATGGGATTTCGATTCTTCTGTACAGTAATATCGATCAATTTCAAGAAGAGATGACCAAAGATGGGGGACTAAATGACAAATTCAGAGAGAAGTGGGATGCTTTGGGAGAGACCAACCTCTATGGGTTCGAAGAAGTGATTACCAACCAGGACACAATTGAGAACCTGGTGAATCCTCAGGTCATTCAGGACTTTGCGACCAACATTCTCGCTGACTTTGCGACTTTCATCACTACCATGATAACAGTAGCAGTATTCCTCATCTTTTTGATTCTCGAGGAGAAGAGCCTTCCAAACAGGTTCAGGGCAGCGTTCCCAGAATCCCACGGTAGAGTTAGTGCGATTGTATCCAATTCGTCTGAGGCGATTTCTACCTATGTTATCTCCAAGGCCACGTGTAGCGCAGGTCAGGCTATCATACTCGGATTTTTACTCTGGTCGTTCGATATACCCGGATGGTTGATTTTCGCGATTCTTACATTCATGATGGACTGGATCCCCCTGTTGGGGGCCCTGCTCGCCACCATCCCTCCGATGATGATAGCCTTGATTGCTCTCGATCCAGCTCAGGCCGTCTTGCTTGGAGTATTGATGGTGATGAATCAGAATTTGTGGGCGCAACTAATCGAGCCTAACTTCTTCGGGCAGAAACTCGGTATTTCTCCCTTAGTACTTATCCTGACGGTCATGGTCTCTGCATCGGTCTGGGGGATAAGTGGGGCGATTGTTGGCGTACCCATCATGATAATCGCAAGAATCGCACTCGAAGAGGACGAGAGAACCCGGCCAATCGCTCTCATGCTAGCAATGAATGTTCACGAGGAAGAGTAGCGCTCATCGCTTGGATATCAATATCAAGACTCCTTCCCCCCTGATATTCACGAAATCCCCAGTGCCTTCATTGTGTAGTCCTCTCGATGATAAGCCCAGATCATCTCCGTGTAATTCCCATTTGGCCCCTGATATCCATACCTTCCCTGCCTCAATAGCGAAAACAGAGAACAGCTCCCCTTCCTCGAACTTAGCGGAGAAACACTCATGATCGGGGTGGAGCCGGATAGAGACTTGCTCTTCGTGATGTATCCTGATCCTCGCTCCAGAAGAAGCGTCGTTCATAGCCGCCCAGTTACCGAGAATGTGACTAGGGTCCCCACCATCGGCCCCTACTATCTCAATTTCATCGAACCCTCTGTGCATCAGTTCTTCGATGGACTTTACCAGGTCACTGAAGGACTGATCATCGAGTGGCAGAGTCCTGCCCTTCCAAGCAGATTCGTCTATGGAATCCATATCTCCCAGAACCTCGGAGACCTCGACCCCCAAACCATGTGCTTTGTCGGCACCACCATCGACTCCGAATACAGGCGCTCCAGACTTGAGGACCCATTCAACTACTGACTCAGTCGGTATCGAACCATTGCACCAGAGCACTGCACGCATTTGCTAACCTACCCTACAGAGACCTTACCCTCGGAAATTATCGTTGTCTCCTCGAGCAATACCTCCGGGGACGTCATTGTTCCTCTGTGATGTATCCCCACCCGTATAGAACCCCCCAGGTGAGTGTTGTCTCCAAAGCCGAAGTAAGCACCTCCACGCAGGACTAGATCCTCAACCCGATTACCGACGAGCTCACTGGCCTTGGGGTTCATTCCAAAACCGAACTCTGCAACCGTCCAAATAAGGTCCTTCTTGGAACTCCTTATGCCTGCTTTCGCCATTTCGAAAGACTCCTCTATCTCACTGGCGATTTGCCCTCCGGAGATGTTTACGACCATTCCTTTCACAATGTTTAGCGACAGGGGCTCTTCTAGAAGAATGCCCTCCCAGGACCCGTCGATCACGATAGTCCCGTTCATGCTCCCCTCTTTGGGAGAGACGAAAACCTTGCCAGCGGGCAAATTTGCTATTTGGCCAGGCCTGTTGCATATTCCATTGTCCTCAAGCACCCATCTCCCACCTGTCAGGAACTCTATTTCAGTGCCAGATGGGGAACTGACGCGGACCCTCCTCTTCCTCCTGAATACAGAACCCATCCCGCTGATCTCTCTCTGGAGGGCGTTATAGTCCGCGGTCATGCCTCCAGTCTCGAATGAGATTCTCCCTATGCCTGGCATGGACACTATCCTCGCCCCTTCCTTAGTAGCCTGTTGTCTGGCTCTTGTGTGCGTCATAGAGTCCTTGGTTGCTATTATTATCACCCTGTTCTTCCTCATTATGTCCGCCACAGGTAAGGGGGGTTCCTTGCCTGGCTTCTGTGTTGGAGGCATCATAACAAGCAGTATCCTGTCCGTTACGCGTGCAGCCTCTTCGTAGATTGATTGTCCTACTTCTGCCGTCTCAGGATCCGTGATGACTAAAACATCCTCCTCTCTCCTCACTTGAAGGCATGTCCGAATAACTGACCTAGCGGTAGACAGCATCGCCTCCGATGTATTATCCCTAGTTCCCCCTCCCTCAGTCGACATTGCTGTTGGGCCTAGGCGGGCTTGGGTCTTGATACTTCACTCCACTAGGGATAGGTCCTTGGTTCGGTTAGAAATCTCTGCGAAGATATCCGAAACGAACTGCTCAAGGGGAACGCCATTCTTCTGCTTGCCGTTTCTGCTTCTGATTGAGACAGACCCTCCCTTCATCTCGTCATCACCGAGAATAAGCATGTAAGCCGGGCGACTCTTCCTGTGCATCCTTATCTTCTTCCCAATTGTGTTGTCCGAATCATCCACTTTCACTCTGACTCCTGCAATCTTCAGAGTCTCCCTTACATTCTCTGCATAATCCTTGTGCCTCTCCGAGATGGTGATTACCTGGGCTTGCACGGGGGAAAGCCAGGTAGGTAGATTTCCAGCCCACTGCTCCAGAAGGAAAGCCACGAACCTCTCATGAGTTGATAGCGGGGCCCTATGGATTACGAAGACCTCCCCGTTCTCATTTCCAGTCTCGTCCATGTATGATAGCCCAAACCTCTCCTTGGCAGCGAAGTCTAGTTGTATGGTGGACATCGACTCCTCCCTCCCCAAAACCGTCCTAAATTGTATGTCTATCTTGGGTCCATAGAATGCAGCCTCGCCGACTGCCTCTGTGTATTCGACCCCTAAGCCATCCATGATCTCCCTCAGATGGTTCTGGGTAGCCTCCCAGTTTTCCGGCTGATCGATATACTTGTCCTTGTTGTCAGGGTCCCACAGTGACAAGCGGAAGTCATAGTCATCGAAGCCGAACGTTTCGTAGTATTCCTGTGCCATCCTGACGTTGCTTCGGACCTCAGTTGCCACTTGATCCAAGGTACAATAGACATGGGCATCGTTCATGGACAGCATCCTGACCCTCAGAAGTCCTGCTAGCGTTCCGGACAACTCGTTCCTGTACACAGTACCGTACTCTGCGATTCTAATTGGAAGGTCCCTGTAGGACCTTTTGCTATTCGTAAAAACTAGGTGGTGCATTGGACAATTCATCGCCTTGAGGTAGTATTCGCCATCGTCCATCTTCATTGGCGGGTACATCCCCTCCGCATAGTGTGGCAGATGGCCGGATGTCTCGAAAAGCTCCTTCTTCCCAAGAACCGGGGTAGTCACTCTGTCGTAGCCATATGCCTCCTCTGTCTCTATCGCGAAGTTCTCTATCTCCGACTTCAGTATCTCTCCGTAAGGCAGCCAAACAGGGAGGCCCTTCCCTATCAAATCGTTAATCATGTAGAGCCCCATCTCCTTCCCTATCTTCTTGTGGTCTCTCCTTGCAGCCTCTTGTATCTGCCTCTCGCGTTCCTTCAGACCATCCTTGGAAGGATAGCACATTCCGTAAATCCTGACCAGCGACTCCCTGTCCTTGTCTGCCCTCCAGTATGCCTGGCTGGTGCTGGTTAGCTTGAACCACCTCAATTGGGAGGTCAGCGAGACGTGAGGCCCTTTGCAGAGGTCGATGAAGTCTCCCTGACGGTAGGCCGACGAACCCACATCATGGCCGATTTTATCATCCATTATCTCCAATTTGAATGGATTTGAGGAGAATATCTCCCTAAGTGACTCATTGTCTAGCTCTTCCCTCTCAATCGAGATGTTCTGCTTCACCAGTTCTTTCATCCTCTTCTCTATCTGACGAAGCTCTTCGTCTCCGATTGGATCCATTGCGAAGTCATAGTAGAACCCGTGCTCTATAGGCGGTCCGATTGTGGGCTTGGCATCCGGATAAAGCTGAGTCACCGCTTGGGCCAGAAGATGTGCACAACTGTGTCTTAAGATGTACAGCCCCTCCTCGGAATCGCCCAATATCGGCTCTACCTTGCAATTCTCATCGAGCCTGAAGGACATGTCCCTCTCCTCTCCGTTTACGAATGCGGCCACTGCTCCTGACTTCCTCCCATGGACATTTTTGATTACCTCTCCAGCGCTGATGCCACTTGCATACTCGTGAGACTCGCCCTCCCCGATGTCAACGGAAATCATTCCCACTGGTATCCCTCGTCGGCTACGCCGACGGCCCGCCGATATGAATGGCTTGGCCGTTAATTGATGGTACGGCGCTCATTCAATGGTGAATTGGGTACCCGCCTCACCCTCTACCATCTCGGCGATATCCGTCAACGCGCCAATTACCGCGCGCTCGCCAGTCCTCATCACAAAGTCACAGGCCGCCTCAACTTTCGGACCCATGGATCCAGGCTCAAAATCCATCTTCGCTATCTCTTCGGGTGTGGTGGCCTGTATCAATTCCTGGCTTTCAGTACCCCAGTCGCGGTATACTCCATCTGCGTCTGTAGCCAGGATTAGCAGCCTTGCTCCCAACTGCCTTGCGAGTAAGGCGCTGGCCTTGTCCTTGTCAATTACCACTTCAACACCCTCCAGTGATCCTTCGGAATTGTAGGCTGTTGGTATCCCCCCTCCACCAGCGCAAATCACAATCACCCCCTTCTCCAAGAGCCAGTGAATCGGCCGCAACTCGAAGATCCTGTGTGGTTCAGGAGAGGGAACTACTCTCCTCCAGCTGCTTCCATCCTTGGCGATAGACCATCCCTTCTCTTCGGAGATTCTCCTGGCCTCATGCTTGCTGTAAATTGGGCCAATTGGCTTGGTTGGATTTTCGAAGGCGGGATCATCCGGATCGACCTCCACCATCGTTAGTATTGTAGCCAAAGAATTCTCAGTCGGAAGGAGGTTACCCAGCTCCTGTTGTATTGCATAACCCAGCATCCCCTCTGTCTGAGCTCCCAGAACATCCAGAGGGTATTCCTCCGCTTCCTTATACGATGCGGATTGCAAGGCGAGGAGTCCTACTTGCGGGCCATTCCCATGGGTGATAACCAGTTGGTGCCCCTTCGCTAGTGGGGCCAGCTCCTTGCATGCCTCCCTGACGTTCCTCCTCTGATTCTCGGATGTTTGTTCCTCGCCCCTCTTCAGGAGAGCGTTTCCGCCCAGAGCCACTACTAGTCTCACGATAATTCCCCAAGCGTGAACCGATAAGAACACCTCCCCTCTGCGATACACATGGAGCGCATTGGGCTGCTTGCAAACCCGGACGCCGGACTGGGGGGGAGGCTAGGTCTGAAGGGTTCAGACGGTCAGGCAGAATTGGCAAGGTCAAGAGGAGCGGTGGATAGGTCAGGGCCTAGATTGAAGTCGATGCTGGAGTATTTCTCGAAAATCCATCGGGGAGGACAGGTTGACTTGGAATGGGTAACTAGTAAGGGGAGGATGGGAACTGACTGGATCCCTGATGAGATGGAAGAATCCGTGATAGTTGAAGCCCACCGGTCCAAAGGATCTACTTCAGCATCGGACACGGAGGATGCAGTAGGGGCAATGGTTAGTTCGGGAATAGATTTGCTCGTCTACTCCGGTGGTGACGGGACCACCCGGGACATTGTGGCTTCGCTTTCTAGGCTAGAGTCCTCGGAAATACCCGTGATAGGCGTACCATCCGGTGTAAAGATGCACTCGGGATGCTTCGCGAGCTCTCCGAAGGGAGCTGCAGAGGTATTATCCTCATGGATTAACGGAGATTTATTGGTTTCTAGTACCGAAGTACTGGACTTGGACGAAGACTTGTACAGGGAGGGTAAATGGGTGGTTCGGCTCTATGCAGAGGCCTTCTCACCTAACTCCCCTAGGTGGATGCAAGGATCTAAGGAACTTGTGCAGACAGAATCGGAGGATGACGTTGTCGTAGGCCTTTCAGAGCACATACGGGAATCACTAGTTAGTGAGGATCACCTAATCATCTGGGGTTCGGGAGGAACCTTGAGGGCAATTGGCGAGAACAACGGATTCGAATTGACGACTCTGGGCATTGACGTTACCATGGGCAGTGAACAAGTGGGTACCGACTTAGATGAGGCAGGGATACTGGCCATTTTGAGTTCTCATGAGGGTCCAACAACTCTCCTATTGTCCCCTATGGGTGGTCAGGGTTTCCTAATCGGTAGAGGGAACCTGCAACTATCGCCGGCTGTCCTGGAATCAATTGGAATCGACAACATTCTTGGCGTACTTACTCCTGCTAAGTTACTCACGGTGAGGAAACTTAGGATTGAGACCGGAGACGAGGGACTGGATGAGAGATTCGCCTCGATGAGGTACATGAAGGTGCTTCAGGGATACAGGACAACTCGAATTCTACCTGTCTCTGTGGATTAGATTTTCATTCCCGATGCGGCCATCAGAAGACCCAGGAACGGTGGGCTGGGACGATCTGGCCTGGACTTGAATTCTGGGTGGTACTGAGTGCCAACGTAGTATGGGTGCCCATCAAGCTCCATTATCTCACAACGCTCCCCCGTCTCGTCCTTTCCTACGTAGACTAGGCCCGCCCCCTCGATATCTCCTATCAGTTCAGGATTTACCTCGTATCTATGCCGGTGCCTCTCGTCGACGTGCCCCTCCCCTCCATACAATCTCCTAATTTTGCAATCATCCACAAGGAACGGGGTAGGCTTCGTCCCCAATCTCATAGTCCCCCCCATGTGGGTTTTGGAAATCTCGGGCATGAATACAACAGCTGCATGGGCTGGTTCCTCGTCGAACTCAGTAGAATTGGCTCCTTCCATCCCGAGCACATTGCGGCAGAATTCGATTGTAGCGACCTGGAGTCCCAGACAGACACCGAGGTATGGGATTTTGTTCTCCCTCGCATATTCCGCCGCCTTGATTTTCCCCTCAATCCCCCTGATGCCGAATCCACCAGGGACCAGGATTCCATCAGCAGACCTGAGCAATTCCCATGCGGAATTGTAAGACTCGGAATCTGACTTCTCGGTATCCCCATCAAGTGCGGACGACTCGATCCAGTCGATCACAAGCTTCCTATTTACCTTGAAAGAGGCATGCTGGAGGGCCTTAATGACACTTAGATAAGAGTCAGCGAGATCCGTGTACTTACCTGCTACTGCGATGTGAATTTCCTCCGCATCATCCAAAGTGTCAACGTGATCAGCAAGCTCCTTCCAATCATCGAGCACTTTCCTCTTGGCAGGTATTTCGAAACCAAACCTGTCTGCCAGCATGCTCGTTACCCCCTGCGACTCGAGCATAATAGGAACCTGGTAGATGTTGGAAACATCATGTGCAGAGACGACCGCTTCTGGGGGGACGTGGCAGAAAGCAGAGATTTTGTTGCGGGTTTCGTCGATTAGCGGGCTCTTGGACCTGCAAACCAGCATGTGCGGATTTATACCAAGCCCTCTCAGTTCCTTAACCGTGTGCTGAGTAGGCTTGGTCTTCTGTTCCCCTACTGGACCCATAACTGGGATCAGGCTCACGTGAACGAAGCATACATTCTCCTGCCCTACTCTGAATTGGAACTGTCGCAGAGCTTCGACAAAGGGGGCGCTTTCAATGTCGCCGACTGTTCCACCTAGCTCGATTACGCAAGCATCGGGCTCGTTCCCGTTTCCATCGCTCGGCATATGGGCTACTCTCTCTATCCAATCCTGTATTTCATTGGTGATATGTGGGATCACCTGAACGGTCTTTCCAAGGTAGTCCCCTCTCCTTTCCCTCTGAATCACCTTGTTGTACACCTTCCCTGTGGTGATGTTGTTATCTCTGGTCAGGCACACATCTAGGAATCTCTCGTAGTTACCGAGGTCTAGATCTACTTCACCTCCATCGTCTAGTACGAATACCTCTCCATGCTCAAAGGGACTCATTGTCCCAGCATCCTCATTGAGGTAGGGATCAATTTTTACCGCGGTTACCCTAAGTCCAGCGCTTTTGAGCAGGACTCCTATGCTACTAGCAGTCACTCCTTTGCCCAATCCAGAGAGCACTCCACCCGTCACAACGACATACTTCATCTCATCAACGGGGTCTGAATCACTTGCCCATCCCCTATCAACATTGGCACATAAGTTCCTGTTCCGCCCTTCTTTAATTTCAAGTATCGTCAGAATTACGGCTATACATGTCGAGCGTGCACGGCGACAGAATCCTCGTTACCGGGGCCCTTGGACAGATAGGTACTGATCTTGTCCAAGCCCTTAGGAGGGAACATGGAAAAGACTCAGTAATCGCATCGGATATAAGGGATTCAGGTGGCCACTCATCGATTGAAGAAGGCCCCTATGTCCCTCTTGACGTTATGGACACGGATGCTATTTCGACAATTTGCAGGCAAGAGGGAATTGGAACAGTATACCATCTAGCTGCGCTTCTTTCTGCGACTGGTGAAAGGAATCCGGATAAATGCAGGAGGGTAAATGTCGGAGGAACTATTTCGGTTCTCGAGGCGGCTAGGGAATGCTCTCTGAGGGTTTATGCACCCTCGTCCATCGCTGTTTTTGGTCCTGACGCCCCGAAGAATCCTCCTCAGGATGCACCTCTCAATCCCACCACTGTCTATGGTGAGACTAAGGTTAGCGGAGAGGCTCTAGCCAGGGAATACAGACGAAGTCACGGAGTCGACACTAGGGGGATTAGGTATCCAGGACTCATTTCCTACAAAGCCCCTGCCGGAGGTGGCACTACCGACTATGCAGTAGAGATATTCCATGCAGCTCTCGATTCTGGGCATTACGAATGCTTCGTCAGAGCAGCTACCCGTCTCCCAATGCTATACATGGATGATGCAATCGAAGCCACGCTCACACTCATGGATGCAGAAGACGATCTTCTGGGCGATTCGAGGGCAGGCTACAACATCCCCTGCCTCTCATTCTCGGCGGAGGAACTAGCAAATGCGATTTCAGATCGGGTTGAAGGGTTCACCTGCGACTTCGTTCCCGATGTAAGACAGGAGTATGCTGACTCATGGCCCGACTCAATAGACGGGACGGTGGCAGAGAGAGAGTGGGGGTGGAGCCCTCGCTTCGACCTAGAGTCGATGGTCGATGAGATGCTCAGAGGAATTTCCGGGAGCTAGTCCTCTGAACTCTCCCAATCTGGTGTACTTGGGTCCGTCCTGGCCCAGAGGACATCGTCGATCCTTAGAACGCCGATTGCAGCCTCCGTGGCCGCCGACAAGGCGTTACTAACCACGAATTCTGTGTCCAGAATACCCAACTCTTCCATATCGCAGTTTTTTCCACTTTGCAAGTCAAAGCCAACCCACGCCCCGCTATCCTTCTGGTCAGCCGACAAGGAGAGGATGACTTCCACGGGATCCCTCCCCGCATTCTCAGCGAGAATCCTAGGAATAGACTCCAGAGCAGAGGCATATGCCTCTATGGCAAGCTGTTCCCTCCCGGACTGGGTCTGCGAGAACGCTCTGAGATGACCAGCTAGGTGTGCTTGAATGGCCCCTCCACCGGGAAGTACTCCTGGCTTGCTGTTGAGTCGGTGGGCAACTCCAATTGCATCATCGAAAATCCTAATCGCCTCATCCCTAATCTCCGGAGTCGACCCCCTAATGACCAGAGTCATGCCTCCTCCTAAGCCCTCAATGAGTGTGTGCTTGACTTCGGAGACGACCTCTTCTGACCTCTTCGAGTAGCTCCCGATATCGTCTGCGCTCAAAACCTCAGCCTTTCTGATTGGGGTTGCACCGGTAATCCGGGAAAGCAAGTCCATGTCCTCCCTCTCGAACCTCCTGTATGCAGTAATTCCAGAATCCGTGAGCATGGAAACCGCCTCGTCATCAATCCCCTCCCTTACTACCAGCAAATCAACTCCCATTGCCTCGAGGTGATCCACTTGCTTTCGCAAGTTCTGCCTTGATCTTCTGTGGAAATCCTGGAGAGTCCCCGGACTACTAATCTCGATAGACGCGCTAATCTCTAATTTCTGCTTATCCAGGCCGCCATCGATAATTGCTATACGGCCTCCGTCAGAATTTGCCTCAGTGGATATATCGACTCTGGACTTTAGCAACATCAAGCCTCTTTCTAATGAGCTATCCATAACTCCGCCTTCCTTAATCTGGAGACGTTTCACAAACATCCTCTCAATATCGTCTCCATCCCCTAAATCGATTAGCGAGTCTGCAGCCTCGATTGCTAAATCAGACAAGATGTCGCATAGCGACGAATCTCCTTTGCCTTGTAGTGAAGTTCGAATAACTTGGAATTTCTGACTCTGATTGGAGGTCTTAGAAACCCTTGAAATCTCAGAAATAGCCTCATCCAGCGCCAAGGAGTATCCATTGACAATTATTGATGGATGTACGCCCATCCTCACCAATTCCAGGGCATTCTGGAGCATCTCCGAAATCAATAGGACCGTGGTGGTGGTTCCGTCCCTCGCAGAACGATCCTGCGATGAAGAGGCATCGATCAACATCCTAGCCGTGGGATGCTCGACATTGGCGGTCTCCAGAACAGTTACCCCGTCGTTGGTCACCAATGCGGTTCCGTCAGCGTCTACAAGCATCTTATCGAGGCCCTTGGGTCCTAGCGTAGAGCGAATCGCCCCGGCTAGAGATGAAGCCGCCCTGACGTTGTTTACAAGCGCGGTTCTTCCATGTATTCTATCAGTATCCTCAATAGCCAAATCGTAATCTGAGTCTACCATGGTGCAATGGCCACTGAAGACCCCGTTTTCAATACAATCATCGGGTTCTAGGTCGATTTCGGTCAACCTCCTCCCGTTTGATTCAAATACCCCCTCCGTCTCCCACTATACAACTCAAGGTTAACTAGTGATACAATGACAGAAGAAAATTGGGACGATTTCGATGAAGAGGCAATGGATGAAATGGCCCGAATGTTCGAGCGAATGGGTATGCCAGTGGACGTTGATGTGCTAAGATCTCTGATTAAGCAAGTAAGGAACCAGTTTGAACAGCTGGGGATTGACCCAAAGAAAGTCTCGATGGACGAGGTCAAGTTAGGTGTAGATTCCGATCCCGAGGAGTTCATGAAGAACTTCGAATCTATGCTGAGCGGCCCCCAGGGTCTTGGCGAGTTTCTCAAGAAGATGGGATTGGATATTCACATCAAGCCATCAGTCTCGGAGGTCAGAGTAGACGTCGACGAAAGTAATAATTCAGACGAGGACAACTCAATTTCTTCCGATGATGTATACATCAAGGAAAACGAGATGTACGTCACTATCGATGTTTCCAGGTACGAGGATATAGATCGGGATAACCTCGAAATTAGCCTTACAGGTGGAGGCGAGGTGCTGCAATTGCTAAGGAAGAATCAGATTAGACCATTCAGGAACTTCGTACTTCCACAAGCCTCCTCTGGAGATTTCCAGTGGGAAATTAACAACGGCATACTGGACATGACATTCGAACTGAAGTAGTTTGAGAAAAAAATCAGGAGAAATAGAAATGGGATCAGCAGTAATTGGAATTGACCTAGGAACGACAAACAGTTGTGTTGCAACTATAGAAGGAGGAAAAGCGGTAGTGATACCGAACTCGGAGGGCTCCAGAACCACTCCCAGCGTAGTCGCCTTCTCGAAGGAAGGGGAGAGGCTGGTAGGTGTCACTGCCAAGAGGCAGGCCGTGACTAACTCTGAGAGGACAATAATTTCAGTAAAGAGAGAGATGGGAACAGATTGGGCGCAAGAAATAGACGGGGACAACTATTCGCCTCAGGAGATATCGGCATTCGTTCTTCAGAAGCTGAAGTCAGATGCAGAGGAATATTTGGGTACCGAGGTCAAGCAAGCTGTAGTCACTTGCCCAGCGTACTTCTCCGATGCACAAAGAAAGGCAACCAAGGATGCGGGTAGGATTGCAGGACTAGAGGTTCTCAGAATAATCAACGAGCCGACTGCCGCAGCACTGGCCTACGGAGTCGACAAGGAAGAAGACCAAACGGTCTTGGTTTACGACCTGGGGGGAGGTACCTTCGATGTGTCCATTCTAGAGATTTACCAGGTCGACGGTCAACCTCAGATAGAGGTTAAAGCAACTAGCGGCGATAACAGACTCGGTGGTGACGATTTCGATGAGGCGGTTATGGATTGGATAGTCTCCGAGTTCAAGAAATCCACTGGAATAGAACTAGAGAAGGATCTACAGGCAATGAGCAGGATCAGAGAAGCCGCCGAGAAGGCCAAAATAGAACTGTCCACAACACCATCCACCCAGATTAATCTACCATTTATCACAATGATCGATGGTCAGCCAGAGCATCTAGACATGGCCCTGTCTCGTTCGAAGTTTGAGAAGCTTACAGCGTCTCTTGTTGAGAGGACTATGTCTCCGACCCGTCAGGCAATGAAGGATGCTTCAATCAAGAAGGGAAATGTCGACAAGGTCCTGCTAGTAGGCGGCTCAACTAGGATTCCCGCTGTTCAGCAAGCGATTGAGAAGGAGGTCGGTAAGGCCCCATTCAAAGGAATAAACCCCGATGAGGCGGTGGCCATGGGTGCCGCCCTCCAAGCTGGAATCATCGTTGGAGACGAGGGAGTCACGGACGTGCTGTTACTGGACGTCACGCCCCTCACTCTGGGAATCGAGACTTTGGGAGAGGTTACTACTACGATGATAGAGAGAAACACCACCATTCCCTCTCGTAGGTCTGAGACTTTCTCTACGGCAGCAGATAACCAACCTGCCGTAGAGGTACATGTATTGCAAGGTGAGAGAGAGTTTGCCAAGGACAACATAACCTTGGGACGTTTCCACCTGATGGGGATCCCAGCTGCACCAAGGGGTATCCCGCAGATTGAGGTAACATTCGATATAGATGCAAATGGGATAGTCAACGTTTCCGCTAAGGACTTGGGAACAGGAACCGAACAATCGATCAAGATAGAGAGCCAAACCTCTCTTTCCGAGGATGAGATTAGGCAGAAAATAGAGGATGCCGAAAAGTTTGCAGAAGAGGACAAGAGGAAGAAGGCTAAGGTAGAGATGCGCAACTCTGCAGACAGCGTAGTCTATCAGACTAGGAAGATGATAGAAGAGAACGAGGAGAAACTCGCCGATGAAGACACCAAGCCAGTCCTAGAGAAGCTGGACGAACTCGAGGCTCTGATAGTCAAGGACGAGACTCCTGTTCCACTGGAGGAAATAGATGAGGCTGCAATCCAGGCAAAGATGTCAGAACTGGAGGAATCAATGCACTCTATCTCAACTAAACTGTACGAAGCCGCGGCTGCAGAGATGGCCGAGGAAAAGGACGATAGCGGTGACGATGGAGTCGTTGATGCAGACTTCGAGGTCGTTGACTCCGAGGAAGAAGAGGACTGATCAATCCTCGGTAATCAGTCTGTGTAGGGTCCTGACGTGGACACCAGATGTGCCATATTGGAAGAGAGGGTTCGCCCCTTCCGAACGAGCCTTAGATCCAGGTCCCCATGCAGTTCCAGCGATATCTAGATGCACCCACGGAATCTTCTCTGCATCCTCCTCGAATCCCCTAGTCGGAACAAAGAACTCTAGGAATGATGCAGCAGTGTTAGAGGAGCCTGCCCTGCCTCCAATCGAGCCGTTCCTGATGTCAGCGAATGCAGAGTCGGTCATGTACTTGCGGAACTGAGCGTTAAGAGGCATCCTCCAGACAGGCTCCCCGCTCCTCTTTGCAGCCGCTTTGAGCCTCTTTGCAATCCCCTCATCGTTCGCCCACATTCCCGATATCTGGTTCCCTAGGGCAACAACCACTGCTCCGGTAAGCGTCGCAAGATCCACGATGTATTCTGGGTCTAACTCGCCCGCCTTCCATAGTCCATCAGCCAGAACATTCCTGCCCTCGGCATCAGTGCTGAACACCTCGATCGTCTTCCCAGAGTACGTTTTGAAAACGTCGCCGGGCCTGTAAGCCCCAGACCCGGGCATATTCTCCGCTAGGCAAGCGATTCCGTTCACCCTCCTCTGATATCCGGTGGCGTGTAGCGAGTGCATTAGGCCGAATACTGTCGCAGCTCCGCACATGTCGTACTTCATGTCCCACATCCCTCCAGTGGGCTTGATCGAAATTCCACCGGTGTCGAATGTAATTCCCTTCCCTACAATACAGGGCCGCTGCACTCCTTCATCAGCATGCGGATTCAATGTGAATAGGACCATGCAGGGTTTTCGATCGCTCCCCTTGCCAACGTTGATCAGTCCTCCCATGCCGAGCTCTTGCAGTTTCTCCCAATCGTATACCTCTACCTCTACGTTGACCTTGTCCTTGGCCCAATCCTCCGCTCTCTTTGCGTATTCCATTGGGTAAAGCACGTTTGCAGGCTCATTGCCCAAGTCCCTTGCTAGATGGACTCCTTCCGCCACTGAACCTACCTTGTTTAGCCCTCGGGACAATGACTCCTGATACCTCGAGCTTGCTTGGAAAGACACGTTCCAAGGGTCAGATATGTGATCCTTGGGTGACTCTTGATGCTCCAGGAACTCGTAGTCTCGAAGCAGCATACCCTCGGCGAAGTCGATCATCCTCTCCACCGACCAACCTGAGGTGAATCTCACCGTCACGTCGATGCCCTTCTTCTTGGACATGGAAGCTATCAGCCTGGCACCAGTATTCCTAGCCCTCTTGTGTCCGAGAGAATCCTTCTCCCCCATGCCGACCAGGACGATATTGCACCCTGGAGTCCAAAGCGTCATCCTCTTGCCTTTCTTCCCGTCGAAGCTTCCAGATGAGAGGGCGTCTTTCACCAGACTACGTTGACTCCTACTCAGCCCGCTTAGGGAGTTGTTTGGCGCCTTATCGACCCCTTCGAAGAGAGGGAGAACCATTTGCGATCCTAATTCTGTAAATTCACTGCTTGCTATATTCATATTTAGCCCCAAATAGCCGGTTAGTAACCGGTTTACAAACAATTCCTACTAAAAAATACACTTTCAGAGTCAAAATAATACTAGTGCTTTTCAACTCTGACCTCTCTCTTGCCTAATGCAGCCAGGAAAATGCAGGCTATGCTAAGAAATACCGATGGCGATGGAAGGGCCGCGTTTCTACTGGGCCTATCCTCGATGATTGAATCGTTGACAGGTTCCGAGATCCACCCCGAAGCATCTATCACTCTCTTCTGGTAGAATAGGTGGAAAGCTCCTTGGCCATCAGAAATAGGCGCATCTCCGAAGTTAAGAATCGACTCCGTGCTGTTGGTGGCGTTCACTCCGAATCCACACCCAGGAGAAGAGTAGTTGAATCCAAGACCCTCAATCTCACAGGGCGATTTTCCTGGATCATCTCCGACTGGGAACCATGTTCTCTCCTCTGTAACATACGTCAAGGTGGCGTTACCGGTACTCGCTCTCCCGAGGTTGGACACCTCCAGGCGGACCTCGCCCCCCCTTTCTATCACCATTGCATCAATGAAGAGACGAGCTCTCCAGTACCAGACATTCTCAATCAGATACAACATCACATCCAGCTCCTCAGCCAGCCTATCAGATACCGACTCAACCGTCCCAAGCAGGAACTGCTCGTCATCAGTCTCAAACGTGAAAGTCGGGTAGCCCATGACACCATAGCCGTAGTCTCGGCTAGTGCCGCAATTCGGGTATAGGCCTTGGTTCGCGTTTCGAATAGGAATGTCCGAAATGTTCGAGTTCACTTCGTCTCTAATGTGGTGATACATCTCCCAGTCAGGAGGTTGCTCTGGCCATTTCCCCCATGGATACAGCATAATCCAAACTCCGGTATGCATCGTGACGTACAAATCTGCATCAGGAACTACATCATTCATGTAAATTGAATTTGCAAGAGTCTCTGACTCACTGAATGCAGAGCTCCCTGGCTGAGTGGTAGGGCATGTGTTCCAGTAATGATCGTAGTTTCTATTCAGGTCTACTTGGTTCACGTTCCATCTGGTATCAAAGTCATTTCCATCTGCATTCAGCATGATTAGGATGTGCAACTCGGTAGTTGAAAGAACATCTATCACATCCTGTTCCCCGTCAGACCACCCCTCGATGTAATACTCTGCAGTGATGAATGCTAATTTCGTCCCCAAATGCTCGTTACCATGATGGCCGCCGTCGATGTAAACCACTTCTTTGGCAGTTCCATCTGGCT
>LUMT01000147.1_pt3 | contig 26329 bp, 29 predicted proteins | sample 729741 | NCBI WGS metagenome assembly LUMT01 (sample SAMN03860299, study PRJNA289734) | marine metagenome | biome: seawater column; feature: ocean; material: water; isolation source: Red Sea water column Station 192 - depth 50m | place: Saudi Arabia: Red Sea | collected 2011-10-15 | depth 50 m
CCATGATTCATTAACAGAGTTACCTAAGGGAGAAATTAAACCCATTCCAGTAACTACAACTCTTCGAGGAAGTTGCATTTAAGATATTATGAGTTATCGACTATGTAATCTACAGCTTCTTGAACTGTTGAGATCTTTTCAGCATCTTCATCAGCAATTTCAAGATCAAATTCTTCTTCCAAAGCCATTACTAGTTCTACAGTATCGAGAGAATCAGCACCAAGATCATCAACAAATGATGAATCAGTGTTTACTTCTGACTCAGCAACACCGAGTTGTTCGCAAACAATTCCAGTAACAGTTTTTTCAATTTCACTTCTTTCCATAATAGTACCTCAATTGAAAGTTTGGTTATTTTAACGTGCAAGTTAAAAAATACCAACTAATACATAAATAAGCCTCCATCAACAGAAATGGTTTGGCCAGTTATGTAATTTGCTTCATCAGATGCAAGAAACACGATGCATTTGGCTACATCTTCAACAGTACCAAATCTTCTCATTGGTATATTCTTACTTACCTCAACTTTTTCATCATCATTCAAAAAGGTTGTCATGTCAGTCTCAATAAAACCAGGCGCAACAACATTTGAAGTAATATTTCTAGATCCAAGTTCTTTAGCTAAAGACCTAGAAAAACCAACCATTGCTGATTTTGATGAAGAGTAATTTACTTGGCCAGAGTTACCCATTAGGCCAGCAACTGATGAAATATTGATAACTCTTCCAAATTTATTTTTTACCATGGGTTTTATAAAAGCCTTAGTAACTCTGAATAAGCCATTTAAATTTGTCTCTATAACATCATCCCAATCTTCATCTTTCATTCGCAAAAATAATTGATCTTTGGTAATTCCTGCATTATTGACGAGCACTGATGGTAGAAGATCTTCAGATTTAAGATCCGCAAACAAGTTTTGTATGCTTTCTTTTGACATTAGGTCTAACTGAACAGAGATTGCGCTTTCGTCTCCTATAAGTTCACCCAGATTAAAATCACCTCGTGATGAACCAATTACCTTATACCCCTCTCTGGAGAAATGTTTAGCAGCTTCTAGACCGATTCCTCTTGAAGCGCCTGTGACTAGAACAATCTTACTCATATATTTTGCACCTTATCCATAAAATTTAAATCAGCCATATAAAGAATTCTTTCTAAATCATAACCCTTTGATAAACCACATAAAATATTTTTTGGACCAATTTCTATTAAGCAAGATACAGAATTAGAAATTTTTTCCATAGTTTTAGTCCAGAGAACTGGTTCAGTTAATTGATTTAAGAGATTTTGTTTAATTGAAGATAAATCAGTCTCAATCTCACCAGTATGATTTTGGATAATTGGATATCTTGGATGAGAAAAACTAATTTTTTGGAGGGACTCATTAAATTCGTCTGCAGCATCAGTCATTAATCTGGTATGAGATGCGATACTAACGTTTAATTCTATGCATCTTTTTGCACCAATTCCTGGTAGTAAATTACTAGCTATTTCTATACCTTCAATATTTCCAGCAATTACAGTTTGCTTCATAGAATTATAATTTGCAGAAGCTACGTAAGCTTTTTCATTAGATTCGTTAATTTTTGAACAAACTTCATCGATAATTTCTGAATCAAGACCAAGTATAGCCATCATTTTTCCTTCTTCAGAGCTTTGCATTAACTTACCTCTAAGATGAGTTATTTTTATTGCATCTTCAAAAGTTATTGATTCTGCAAACATTAAAGCTGAGTATTCTCCAAGTGAATGACCGGCTATAACTTTGGGATCTGGTAAAGATAAATTTTTATATGCTTCTGAAAAAATGGCCGATGATAAGACCAGAAGAGGTTGAGTGAAAGAGGTTAAATTTAATTTAGAGTCATCCTCTAAAATGCTATGAACATCAGAACTTAGTATTTCAGATACAATTTGGATCTTTTCATTTATAAAAGATTGATCAACCAGGTCGGTTTTAAGCATTTCAGGATGTTGTGAGCCCTGACCAGGGAATACACAAGCTATGGAGCTCATTTTTTATTCTTGTTCTTGATCTTCTTTAACTGGCTTTCTTAAGTCCTTTACAAGTCTTCCCTTGTAAAAGCCATCCTTGGTCATTTGATGCCTCAAATGCTTCTCACCAGATACTTGATCAGTGGACAATGTTAGGTTCTTTAACTTGTCATGAGATCTTCTCATGCCAATTCTTGAACGTGTTTTTTTACTCTTTTGTACAGCCATAATTATAAAAAAGCGTATCCTAACAAATATATCCTTAAATGAATAGTAATTAAGTATTCAAATAACTTAACATTTTTTTAAACTGATCGTCATAATCTGCAACAAAAGTATTTATTTTATTCTCAAGATCGAAAAAGGATATTTCAGATGAATGAAGACCTAATCTTTTGATACCTGAGTGTTTTAAGCGAGTGTTAAACTCTTTACATCCATACTTTTTGTCATTAGCAATATTTTTGTTAATTTTTTCACATTGAGCTCTTATTTGATGTGTCCTTCCTGTGAGAATCTCTATTTCTATCAAAGAACTACAATCAAGCTTTTTTAGAGGTTTTAAGATTGATTTTGCCTCTTTACCATTTTTATTGATTGAAACTTTATTGAATGAGCCCTTGGTGTTTGTATCAATGCTATCTTCTATAACCATTTCTTGAGAAATAGAGTCTTTTACTAGTTTATTAAAAAAACCTAGGAACTTTTGGTTTTTAGCAATTACCAAGCAGCCAGATGTGCCCTTATCAAGCCTATGACATAGATTTAGTGAATTATCTTTTAAAACTGCGCGTAATATGTCAATTAGGCCATGATCATTCTTTGTTCCGCTATGAACAGCATAATTAGATGGTTTATTGAAGATGAGGAAATCTTCATCATCGTATATCACTCTATCTTTAAGAAAAGCATATTTGCTTATATTAATATCTAGAGTCTTCTCTTGATTAATTAAATTAGGCGGTATCCTTATTAAATCATTTTTTGAAAGTTTAGTATCAGGTTTAACTCTTTTTGAATTAACTCTTACTTCCCCTTTTCTAATAACTTTGTAGATTTTCGATTTAGGTATATTTTTAAAATTAGAAAAAAGGAAGTTATCTACCCTTCTTCCTTCATTATCATGATCTACGGTTATATTTTTGACAGACATAAATTATATATATACGATAAGCACAATAATTATAGTTTATGTTGAATAGTTCAACATAATAGAGATAGAAAAATACTAATTTTACTTTCAGCTCTCCATCCCGAGCTGTTTAGAAAGCAATAAGAGTAAGACTTTCTAAAAATAACCTAAATGGTATTAACTATCTCCTTAACTAAAGGAGTTAGTATGAAAAGAATATTAATAAATAGTTCTTATAACGATGAATTGCGTGTTGCGCTTGTTGACGGTGCAAAATTATTTGATTTAGATACAGAAGTTACTGACAGAGTTCTCTACAAAGGGAGTATCTTTAAGGCAACAGTTTCTAGGATTGAGCAAAGTTTAAATGCGGCTTTTGTAGATTTTGGATCGACAAGACATGGATTCTTACCACTGAAAGAGCTATCAAGAAACTTTTATAAAAAAAATTCACAAGGTAAGTCAGAATGCACTCTTAAAGAGGGTCAAGAGATACTGGTTCAAATAAATAAAGAAGAAAGAGGCACTAAAGGTGCAACTTTATCAACTCAGATATCCATAGCTGGCCGCTTTATGGTTTTAATAGCTAATTCTGATAAATCAGGTGGTATTTCAAGAAGAATTACAGGTGATGAGAGAGAAGATCTCAAAAATCAGATCTCAAAACTAGATATACCTGAGGGTATGAGTGTGATTATCAGAACTGCTGGTATAGATAGATCTTTTGAGGAACTTCAAAACGACCTCAACTATCTTATTTCTCTATGGGATGATATCAATGCTACGCAAGCTTCAGCTGATTCACCTCAATTGATTTACAAAGACGACAAGCTAATAGTACGAGTTTTTAGAGATATTTTTCGAGATGATATAGAAGAAATTTTAGTGGATGATAAATCTGTATTTGAGGAAGCTAAAAACTTTGCTGAATTAGTTATTCCTGATCAAAAAGACAAAGTTAAGCTTTATGATGAAGAAATTCCTCTTTTTAATAGATACCAAATAGAATCACAGATTGAATTAGCTTTCCAAAGAGAAATTTCTCTTCCATCAGGAGGATCTATAGTTATAGATCCCACTGAAGCAATGACAACTATTGATATTAATTCGGCTCGATCAACTAAAGGCAAAGATATAGAAGAAACAGCTCTTAAGACAAACTTAGAGGCAGCAAAAGAAATAGCAAGACAATTAAGGTTAAGAGATGTAGGTGGATTAATAGTTATAGATTTCATTGATATGCAAAATGAAGACTCACAAAATAAAGTTGAGAGTGCTTTTAGAAGAGCTGTATCGTCTGATAGAGCTAGAATTCAAATAGCGAGTATTTCAAGATTTGGATTACTTGAAATTTCTAGGCAAAGACTTAAACCTTCATTAAATGAGACATATGACATAGAGCATGTTTTAGTTAGAGGACCCAGATCAATAGGACAATCGATTTTAAGAATTATTGGCGAAGATGTAGCTAAAGAAAATACTGCAGAGATACAGGTTTATGTTCCAGCAGATGTTGCAAGTTACTTATTAAATGAGAAAAGAAGGGATATTCTTAGTATTGAGGATTCCACAGGTGTAAAAATTTTAATTATTGCTGATCCTTATAAGTCTAGGCCATATTACAAGGTAGTAAGAATTAAAGATTCAGAAGTAAAGAAAAAATCTTCATATGACTTAACACCCGATAGCCCAAAACCAGATACTGATTGGAGAGATGAAAAATCTGTATCAAAACTTAATCCACTGGTAGATGCCACTGACCATAAAAAGAATCACAAATCTGGTGGTGGTATTTTAAGCTGGATCAAAAGTTTAACTGCTTCACCGCAACCAAAAAAAACGACAAAGAAAAGATCTTCTCAAAAAAGACGTCCTCGCAAGGGAAATTATAAGAAAAGGAATGCTAATACCTCTAAATCTAGACCAAATAAAAAACCTTCTTCATCTAAGAATACAAGAAGATCTTCTTCAACTAAGAAAACAGGAAGGCCTTCAAAGTCTGCAGATAGGAAGCCAAAAACTGACTCTAGAACAAAAGATATGAGAAAAAAAGCTCCATCAAGAAAACCTAGGGTAGAAAAAGACGCTTCCAAAAAAATAACTGGCAGACAAGATATTGTTAAGGAAACAAAAAAGAAGCCTGAGCCTCCAACTAGAGCTTTAAACGATCCTCGAGATAACTAGATATAAGCTGTCCCGAGATTGATAATTTAGGTGGCACATTCGGAAGGTCATCTATTTTGAACCATTTGGCATCCTCAAGTTCTGCTTCTTCTATTTTTATTTCACCTGATTCGTATTCACAAAAATATCCAAGCATTAACTGACTAGGAAATGGCCATGGCTGACTTCCAAAATATGTAATATTTTTAACAGAAACATTTACTTCTTCCATAACCTCTCTTTTGAGAGCCTCTTCTGCTGTTTCACCGGCTTCGATAAAGCCAGCTAAAGTGCTATACCAGTTTTCAGGGAAAAATTTGTTTCTTGCTAACAAAACTTCGTCTCCTCTAGTAACTAACGTTATTATGCAAGGTGAGATCTTTGGATATATAAATTCTTGATTGCAAGGTCTAACAAAAGCACCCTCTTTTTCTTGAAAGGATAGTTTTCCCGAACACCTAGAACAAAATTTCATTTCATCAATCCAATGCACCAACTGCTTAGCTGTAAAAACAACTCCATCATTTTCTGGATTAAAGTTCGCTAAAGTTCTTATTTCAATTAATTCTGCATCTTCAGGTTTATTTACTAACGTTATGTCTTTTAAGTTAACCGCATAAATGTATTCATCATCATCGTGATAAATACCAATTCTTGCCATATCAATATCACCTTCTAAAATTAAATAATTTGCATCAAATTTATAAGATTTTTCTGATTTATCGTATAAAATCTTATTTTCTGAAATAAAAATATATTTGTTGTTATTTGATTCAGAGAAATTTTTAAAACGAGATCCAGACATAAGTAGTAATCATAATGAATATATCCTTAATGTATAGTATGTTTTTAGGTGATTCACCTAGATGGTACAAACAAGCAATCCTAAGCTTTCTTATAATCAATCCAATACTACTCATTGCCCTTAATTCGCTTGGTTTAAATGGTGGATTCATAATGGGCTGGATAATTCTGCTACAGTTCATTTTTACCTTAGCGCTAGCACTTAAATGCTACCCTCTTCAACCAGGTGGCCTTCTTGCAATTGAAGCTTTAATAATGGATCTTTCAAATCCATATTCAATGATGCATGAGATAGAGGCAAATATAGAGGTAATTCTATTACTTGTTTTTATGGTGGCTGGAATTTTCTTTATGAAAAATCTAATGCTTACTATATTTACTAAACTACTTCTAAACGTTAAATCAAAAGTTTGGCTTTCTCTACTCTACTGTTTTACTGCAGCTTTTTTATCAGCTTTTCTAGATGCTCTTACAGTAACAGCAGTTTTAATTGGAGTTACAGTTGGATTTTATAGAATTTATCATTTAATAATTTCGAATAAATATTTTGATGATACCGCTCATGATATTCACAATGATGCATCTATTGATTCTCTTAAAGTTGAGGAACTAGATGACTTTAAAGGTTTCTTAAGACAGTTAATTATGCACGGTGCCGTTGGTACTGCTCTTGGAGGTGTATGCACAATTGTTGGTGAACCACAAAATTTATTAATTGCAAATATTGCTGGATGGGATTTTATTGAATTTTTCTTATATATGGCACCAGTTACAATGCCGGTATTCGTTGCCGGATTATTGGTTTGTTTTTGCTTAGAGCGATTTAAGTTAGCAGGTTTTGGATCAGAGTTATCAGGAAATATAAGGATCATTTTTGCTGAATATGCAGCATACGAAGATGAAATTAGCAAAAATGATGACAAGAAAAAAGCTGAACTTGCAGTTGAATTATTTGTTTTAGTCTTATTGATCTTTGCCCTTGCTTTCCATATTGCTGAAGTTGGGATTATTGGTCTTGGCGTTATAATTCTCTTAACTTCCTTTAAAGGTATTACTCATGAGCATTATTTAGGTGATGCCTTTAAAGAGGCTTTACCTTTCACTGCTTTACTTTGTGTCTTCTTCGCTATTGTTAGCGTTATACATGAGCAACACTTATTTACCCCTGTTATCAATTATGTTCTTACTTTTAGTATTGAAAGTCAGACCAGTATCTTCTTTATTGCGAACGGAGTTCTATCTGCAATTAGTGATAATGTTTTTGTAGCTACAATTTATATAAATGAAGTTAAGGCTCTTCTTGATGCAGGTAAGATTTCTTTAGAGCATTTTAATAATCTCACAATTGCTATTAATACAGGAACGAATATACCGAGTATTGCTACTCCAAATGGTCAGGCAGCATTTCTTTTCTTGCTTACCTCCTCTCTTGCTCCATTAATTAACTTATCTTATTTCAGAATGGTTTTAATGGCTCTGCCATATACAATTGTTCTCACTATAGTAGCCCTCATTTCAGTTTATTTATTCATCTAAATGTCACTAGATCGAAGGTTCTGCGTAGCTCCTATGATGAGATACACAGACATGCATGAAAGATTCTTTTTAAGACTCATATCTAAAAAAGCAGTCCTATATACAGAAATGATTTCCACAGGAGCCCTAATACATGGAAATTGCGATTATCAGTTAGATTTTAATAAAGAAGAACATCCTGTAGCTGTTCAATTTGGTGGTTCTTCACCTAAAGAGTTATCTCAATGCTCAATAAAGGCTGAAAAAAAGGGATACGATGAAATTAACCTGAATATAGGATGCCCATCTGAAAGAGTGCAAAAAGGTAATTTTGGAGTATGTTTAATGCTTGAACCTGACTTGGTTGCAGAATGTACAAGAAAAATGAGTAAGTCCGTAGATATTCCTGTCACTGTTAAATGCAGAACTGGTGTTGATGATAATGATGATTACGAGTTTTTGAAATCATTTATAAGTACCGTAAAAGATTCTGGAGTTAAAACTTTTATAATCCATGCAAGGAAAGGAATTTTAAAAGGTTTAAGCCCAAGACAAAATAGAAACATCCCACCTTTAAACTATCAAAAGGTTTATTCAATCAAGGATGACTTCCCAGATTTAGAAATTATTATTAACGGCGGCATCAAAAATATTAGTGAAGCAAAAAATCATCTTAATTTTGTTGATGGAGTTATGTTGGGAAGAGCAGCTTACGATGATCCTTTTATGCTCAGTGATATAGATTCTGAAATTTACTCAAATACCAAGGTAGAGATAAGCAGAAAAGATCTTCTCACAGAATATTTAGATTATGTACATGTTATGACTAAAAAAGGTTATGACCCTAAAATTATGTTGAAACATGTATTTGGACTTAAAAAAGGTGAAAAAGATGCTAAAAGATTTAGGGTAAAAGTAGCTGAGATTATGAACTCATCGAGTCTGGTTGAAAACAAAGATGAGTTACTATCAATGGTCTAGTCATCTCCAAATATATCCTCCATATCATCTAGAAATTCATCATCCTCAGTCGAACCATTATTAATTTCATATTCTCTAGACTGTATATAAGCATCTTTAACAAAAATATACTTATCTCCAATAATAAGTGTTTCAGCATCCAGAAGGCGCTCTCTAGTCTCGAGAGCATCAATACCTACCAATGTTATCTTTACATCATTATCTTCCATTGCGAATGTACCGGAAAGGAAGCTTGAAATTGGTCTGCTCAATAAATCTCTTGGATTACTAGGGCCTAAAAAGGGAATCATAATATAAGGGCCTGAATCAAAACCCCAAACACCAAGAGTTTGTCCAAAATCTTCTTCATGTTTTTCAAGACCCATTTTTGATGCAACATCAATTAAACCAAACAATCCAATAGTAGAGTTGATAACAAATCTACCTGCATCATTAAATGCATATTTAATTTCTCCCTGGAGTACTTGATTTATAGTGGTATCAATTTCTTCAAGATTATTAAAAAAGTTTGTTACTCCTGTTCTAGCAAATTGTGGTGTAACTTTTCTATATGTTAAGGCAGCTGGCTTTAAAAGTTTTTCATCTAATTTCTCATTAAAGATAAAAATGTCCCTATTTAGATCCTCAAATGGATCATTTATTTCTTCGCCAAAGATTGGAATAGATAATAATAAAATAAGTAAAAATCTATTCATGCTCTTTGATTGTTCGTATTGTATTTAGAAATAAAGGGTCTAATTTTAAATCATCAAATGGATATGTTGAATCTATGAATTTTTTATCATATTCGAGTCTATCTAAAACCGTATTCTCAGTTTCTAAGTTAAAACTCTGGAAATCATCACTTTGATGGATATTGTTTAGGATAATGCCTAAGACTTTAGTATTTAAGCTTGCAAAAACATGTTCAGATCTCCTTAAATCTGCAATTGATAATTTAGATATAGTTGATACTAAAATTACAAAATCAGGAACAATTTTTTGACATACCGTTAAATAGGCATCGCCTGTTCCAGGAGGCATATCAATTAAAAGAAAATCTAGTTCGTCCCAATTAGTTTTTTCATATATCTGGTTGATGGCAGAGCTCAACATGGGCCCTCTCCAGATAGCAGCATTTTTATCGAGTAAGAATCCTAAAGAGTTTAGTGAAATATTATCAACTTTTTTTGGTATATATGGTCTGTCAGTATTTTTTTTATCTACTTCGATATTTTTATCATTAATGTCGAATAATATATCTTGATTAGGGCCGTAAATATCTGCATCTAAAATACCAACTTTGCTATCCTTTGATAGAACTGTAGCTAAAAAAGAGCAAACAGTTGATTTACCAACTCCTCCTTTTGCTGAAGCAATTGCAATAGTTTTTTTTATAGTCATTATCTAATTAACTTATAATATATTAAAAATTATCACAAAATGAAATCACGCAAGATTCTGGTAACAAGCGCATTGCCATATGCCAATGGTTCAATACATATTGGACATGTTCTTGAATCTGTAATTACTGATATTTGGGTAAGATACCAAAATATTAATGGTAATGAATGTCTCTACTTTTGTGCAGATGATACGCACGGAACGCCTGTCATGCTCAAAGCCAAAGAGCTTGGAATAGATCCTGAAGAGCTTATTAAAAGAACTAGAGAGGAGCACATAAAAAGTTATTCAAGATTTAATATTAATTTTGATAATTTTTATACTACTCATTCTGATGAGAACAAAAAATATGCTGAAGATATTTATCAAAAGTGTAAAGAAGGAAATCTAATCTTTAAAAAAGAAATTGAACAGTTTTATGACTCAGAAGAAGGTTTATTCTTATCTGATAGATTTATAAAAGGTACATGTCCAAAATGTGGCGCTGAAGATCAGTATGGTGATGGTTGTTCTGTCTGTGGCACGACTTATACACCTGATGATTTACTAAATCCCGTATCGTCATTATCGAATTCTGAGCTTACCAAGAAAAGAACTGAGCATGTGTTTTTTGATTTGCCTCAAATGAAAGATTTTCTTGAGAATTATCTCAAAGACTTAACTCTTCAAGATCCTATAAAAAATAAACTAAATGAATGGATTGAGGATGGTTTGAAGCCATGGGATATATCAAGAGACAAACCATACTTTGGATTTGAAATACCCGGAGAGAAAGATAAATATTTTTATGTTTGGCTTGATGCACCGATTGGATATTTAGCTTCTGCAAAAAATTGGGCAGAAAACAATAATATGGATATGAAAGATTTATGGGGTGAAAGCTCTGATTATGAAATTCATCATTTTATTGGAAAAGATATTGCTTATTTTCATGCCCTATTCTGGCCAGCACTTTTAAAGTCATCAAATATTCGCTTACCTGAGTCAATTAATGTTCATGGGTTTTTAACTATTGATGGTGAGAAGATGTCAAAATCCAATGGAACCTTTATAAATGCAGACGACTTTGCTGAAAACTATGATGGTGAGTTATTAAGATATTATTTTGCTGATAAGTTTAATAATTCAATTGATGATCTAGATTTTAATGAAGATGAATTTATTCAAAAAATTAATTCAGATATCGTCGGTAAATATTTAAATATTGCTAGCAGAGTTTCAAAATTTATTGAGAAGAATGGTAATAATCTCTCTGTAAACTTAGATGTGGACTTTATTGAGAAAAATCTATCAATGATCGATGAAGTGATTGAGCATTATGAAAACTTAAATCTTTCTAAATCTGTAAAAATTATTATGAAGATGGCAGATGAAGTTAATAAATATATTAATGAGAATGAGCCTTGGAAATCCAGTGAAGAAAAGGCTGTAGAGGTATCATCGACAGCAATTAACTGTTTTAGAGTTATCTCAATATTGCTTAATCCTGTTCTACCAACAATAACATCAAAGGCTTTAGAGGTATTTAATGATAGTGCTACAAATGATTTTAATAATATTAAGGATTATCTTGTAGATACAAAAATTAATCCATATAAGCCCCTATTAAAAAGATTAGAAAAAGCTAAAATAAATGAGGAAATTGAAATGGAAGATTCAAATTTAATTAATATCAAAGATTTTGCAAAGGTTGAGCTTCGCGTAGCTAAAATTGTTAAAGCTGAAGGTATAGAAGAAGCTGATAAGCTCATAAAATTACATCTTGATGTGGGTGATCTTGGTGAAAGAACTGTTTTTGCTGGCATAAAAAGTGCATATGATCCTGAGAGTCTTAATGGAAGACATGTTGTATTAGTTGCAAATCTTGAGCCAAGGAAAATGAAATTTGGAGTATCGGAAGGAATGGTCTTAGCGTCTAGCAATGATGAGGGATCAATTTATTTAATATCACCAGATGAAGGTGCAAAGCCAGGTCAGTTAGTTAAATAATGAAAGAAACGGATATTTTAATAGTTGGAGCAGGTCCCGTAGGACTTTTTACAGTTTTTGAAGCTGGCCTATTAGGATTAAATTGCACATTAATCGATAACTTAGACAAACCTGGTGGGCAATGCGCCGAGCTTTATCCTGAAAAACCTATCTATGATATCCCAGGAGTCCCATTTCAAACAGCACAAGAACATGTTGATGCCCTATTAAAGCAAATAGAACCTTTTGATTATGATTTAAATTTATCTCAAAGAGTTCAAACAATTTCAGAAGATGGTGACTTTTGGATTGTAGAAACTAATGAGGGTAATAAATTTAAAACAAAAAATATATTCATAGCAGCAGGTGCTGGATCTTTTGAACCAAGAAGACCGGCAAATATTGAAAATCCTGATTTATTTCTCAATAAGGGAGTAACGTATGCCGTAAGAAATATGGATCAATACAAAGACAAAGAAGTATTCATTTTTGGTGGCGGAGACTCTGCTTTAGATTGGACAGTGGAATTAAGTAAAATCGCCTCTCACGTTAGCTTGGTTCATAGAAGAGATCAGTTTAGAGGTGCATATAAAACTGAACAAGAAATGAGAGATTTAGTTAAAAATGAAAAAGTTAGTCTTTTTACACCTCACTTAATCAATGAAATAGTTGGAGACAAAAAAGTAACCGGAGTTAAACTTAAGAACTTCGAAACTTTAGAGATTTCTGAACATAAAGCCGATGAACTGCTATTCCTCTTTGGTTTAAATAAAAAACTAGGTCCAATACTTGATTGGGAGATTGATTTAGAAGATAAAAAAATATCTGTAAATACCACTACTTTTGAAACATCTAAAAAAGGTATATTTGCTGTAGGTGATATTAATCATTACGAAGGAAAACTTGATCTTATTTTATGTGGATTCCATGAAACAACACTTGCAGTCCAAGAGGCTTTTAAGAGGATAAATCCTGGTGAGAGAGTTCCCTTTGGATATACAACCTCAAATAAAAAACTTCAAAAAAAACTTGGCGTAATTGATTGAAAGAAAAGTTTAGAAAGTTCCTTCCGGTAGTTGTAGATATGGAAACTGGTGGTTTTGATCCAGTTAACGATGCACTATTGGAAATTGCTATTACTCTTATAGATTATGACAAAGAATTTCGAGTTGGCACCACTCACAGGCATCACATAATACCTTTTGAAGGTTTAAATGTATCTGAGGAATCTCTCGAATTTACCGGCATTGATCTTAATCACCCTCTAAGAAATGCAGTTGATGAAAAAGAAGCTTTAAAAGACCTTTTTAGTATCATCAATAAACATAAGAATAAATATGAGTGCAGTAGAGCTATTCTTGTTGGACATAATGCTCATTTTGATTTGGGTTTTTTAAATGAGTCTATTAAGAGAAATAATATTAAAAGATCCCCTTTCCACCCCTTCTCAGTTTTTGATACTGTATCTATAGGTGGAATTTTTACTGGTCAAACTGTCCTTGCAAGAGTTGCTAAAGAGCTAGGCTTTGATTATGAAAACGAATTGGCTCATTCGGCATCATATGATTCAGAAATTACGGCGAAAGTTTTCTGTAAAATCTTAAATAAAATAGATTAGCCTACTGCATCATCAACAAGTTTTTGAAGCTCGCCTGATTCATGCATTTGCGTAACAATGTCACAACCCCCAATTAACTCACCGGAAATAAAAACCTGAGGAAAGGTTGGCCAGTCAGTTACAGAAGGAAGTGTTGCTCTAACTTCTTGATTTTCTAGGATATCAACAAATGAGAATTGAGCCCCACAATCTATTAATGCTTGTACAGTCTTTGATGAAAAACCGCATCTTGGCTCATATGGCGTGCCCTTCATATAAATAAGCACAGGATTTTCTTTGATTTGTTGTTTAAGTTTTTCTTCTAGGCTCATTTAATTATCTTAATATATTGTGAAAGAACATTATCCAATCCATGGATAAGTGATTCAGTTATTATAGCGTGACCAATTGAAACTTCATCAATAATATTGAGATCAATTAATTCAGGAAGATTTTCTAAGTTGAGGTCATGACCCGCATTGAGTTTTAAATTATTTGATTTTATATACTTGAAAATCTCATGCATTTCTTCAATGTATGAAACTCTTTCATCTTTGTTAAGTTTTGCATATGGTCCAGTATAAATTTCTACTGCATTTACACCCATTTCCAAAGCATAATCTACAGATTCAAGATTGGCATCAATAAACATACTTACGTATGAACAATCTTCATGGAGTCTTTCTATAATTAATTTTAATTCCTCATCATGATCTCCCCTTATCCAACCATGATCTGAGGTTATTTGATTGTCTTCATCCGGAACAAGTGTTGCTTGATAAGGTTTTATATCTTTAACTAAGTTTTCGTACCCCCTAAATGAACCTTTTTCAATATTAAATGGGTTACCCTCAATGTTAAATTCAAGATTATTTTCTTTACATAAAGTAGCTAAATCTATGACATCTGATGACAAAGCATGTCTCTCATCTGATCTAGGATGAAGAGTAAGGCCACAAATATCATGCTCCATACAGGATTTAGCAAAATTCACTAATGATGGATAATCTGATCCTCTTGCATTTCTAAGAAGTGCAATCTTATTCAAGTTAACGCTTAAATTTGTTTTATTCATAAAATCTATATTAATTATAACTAATATTTATGTTTTAACTAATATTTTCTTTTATAGTCGAATGAGCTTCTCGTGAAATATTGTGTTTTGATAAAAGATAGCTAGCAAGAAAAAAACACATTACTGGAATAAAGTGATACATATATAAAAGAGTATTCTTGGTAAATTGTGAATTATCAGATCCTAAAGTAATATCAAAACCAATTACACTCTCAAGAAATATATAAGGAAAAGCTACCGCAAGGGTATAACCTACTTTGGTAATTGTTGTGTAGTATGCAAACATAGCTCCAGATTTATTAACATCTGATTCTGCCTGCTCTGCATCCGAGACGTCAGCTACCATAGAAATAATCAATGGTGCAGCGCCTGAAAAGGATATTCCATACATTGCCAGAACAAAAAATAGTACTCCTGCTTTTACTGATTCACTTGCATCACTTATATAAAGAACAACAAAAAATTGAAGTAGAAATAGAATCCCTGCATATAGAAGACATAATGATGCAGCAAAATGTTTTGTAAATTTTAGGCCAATATATCTCCATAAAAATATTCCTATCACCGCAAATGTAAAGTTTACGAATATAGCCCTTGATGCGTAATCACCAAGCTCAAGAATAGAGTCCATAAAGATTACAAATAAACCGCCAGTTAAGCTTTGAGCGAAAGCAAGAAGAACGCTTGCCAAAACAAGTCTATTTAAAGTTTTATTCTTAAAGAATCTCTTGAAGGATTTTAGTGGGTTATCGTAATTTGAAGCAGTCCTCTTATCATCTAAAAAAAATAGACCAAGAAATATTGTTAAAGGAATGCCAACCAAAGCGAATACACCAATTGCATTGATCTTTAGAAGAAATGATCCTTCATAGATCTCTATTACTGCAGGTATAGAAATTACAATTAATGTTGCGATGATCGCAATAATTTCTCTCAATGTTAATAATTTAGTTCTTTCATCATATTCAGGAGCGATAAATGATGCCCACGAGAGCTGAGCTATATTGGCAAGGGTAAATCCGCTGTATAGAGTAAATAAAGCAATAAATAAGTACCAACCACTAATAAATTCATCTTGAGGAAAAAAAAGAAAATATGCGCTTAGGCATAAAACAGGTAGCGATAAGAAAATCCAATGTTTGTGCTTTCCAAATCTTGATGGATATCTGTCAACCAATGCGCCCATAATGGGATCAGTGAATACGTCTATAATTCTGCCAGCAAAAAAGATTAATCCCACTAAAGAAAGTCCAAGATTATAGTTTGAAGCATAAAAAGGAAGAATATATACAAGGATAGGTATCCCGGTTACTGGAAATGGAAAAACCAATAATGAATATATGATCTTTTTATTGTTTTCTGAAATAACCATTTGGATTAGAATACTATACTTGTAATTAATCTATTTTAAATGGCTAAATTAAATAAAAATCTTTTAAATATTCTGGTCTGTCCTGTCTCCAAAGGGAAGTTAGTTTATGATGAAGAAAATAATGAACTTATCTGCGAAGAATCTAAATTAGCTTATCCAATTATTGATGGCATTCCTGCTATGCTTAAAGAAAAAGCTCGTAAGATTTCGTAACACAAAATTTACAATACGTTTCAAAATATATACCTAGTAGAAACACTCTTTAGTTATGATTCAATAGTCGATTCAGAAACTTCCCCTGTTTTGATCACTTCGACAAAATATAAGGAGCCGTATAGGCTCCTTTGTTTTATAATTCAAGTATGCGCCTGTAGCTCAGTTGGATTAGAGTGCTTGGCTACGAACCAAGAGGTCGGAGGTTCGAATCCTTCCAGGCGCGCCATTAATTAGCAGAATTAGCATACTGGTTTAATAGAATGCTTTTTACCTCATCTGGCTCGTCTTTTAGCCTTTCTGAGAAGTATTCATTGTCTTCAAGTTTAAGATCTTTATTCAAAATAGATAAAGCATCTTTATTTGTAGGATGATTATGAAACTGATTAGATATTTCATTAGTTATTTGCTCAGCAACTATCTCATAAGAGTCTGATTCGAAGTTCATTACATTTCCAATATTTAATACTACCGATCCTTTAAAGCCTGATATTCCCCTAGATATACTTTCAAGGTCCTCATTTTCTTTTTTTTCATAAAAGCCGTTTACCTCGGTCTCATAAATCTCTTTAGCTTTATTCAAATCATTTGGGTCAAACTCATATGAAATAGATACTGGAATAACCTTCATTTGATTAAAGAAATCAGAAATAGATAACTCTTTTCTTTTGGTAAGATGGATCATTTTTAAAATTGCTGGATCTGTTATATCTCTACCATCTTTTGCCCTTCCCTCACGTTGAGCAATCCAGATAGATTCATTTTCAACTTTTACTTTATTGAATATGAATTCTGAAACTAGATTGAGTGATTGATAAATTTCTCTCTTTGATGATCCAGATCTTGGTATTATAAAACTCTTATTTAGGCGCATAAGATCTGCAGCCCACTTTTGATCCATAAGATTACTACCTACAGCTATATTTACAGTAGCAAAGTCATTTTTGTGAAGAGCAAGGTTTAAAAACGCAGGGTCTAAAGTAATGTCTCTATGATTTGAAATAAATAGATATGAAGTATTTTCTTGAAGGTTTTCCAACCCATTATACGTAAAACCACTTGATGTATCTTTTATGATCTTTTCCATAATCTTTTCATACATATTTTGATATTGATGGATTGATTTAATTTTTTTGAATCGTCTGCTGAGATAAAAAGATAAAAATAATCCCAAAGAAGAATTTAAAAAACTATTGTGGTAGCCCCTGGAATGTAAAAAGGCATTTATAACTTTCTTATTAGATGCAAGTTCACGAAGTTTAGATTCAACTTCGTGATCATAATAAGGCCTTATTTCTTCAAATTTATCCAAGTTGTATAATGATTTTTAAGAGTATTTTACAAAATATATGAAAGATTACCTAAATTATGATGGTTTGGCTGTAATGGCTCATCGAGGCGGCTCTCTTGAAGCTCCTGAAAATACCATTGAATCATTCAAATACGCTCTAGAAATTGGCTCAGATATCATTGAAACAGACATCCAACTAAGCTCTGATGGAATTCCATATATCTTTCATGATGATGACTTAAAAAGAATCCCTGGTATAGAAAAGAATTTTAATGAGCTTTTAGCTTCTGAAATAGATGAATTAAATATTTTTGATGATCACAAAATACCAACACTTGAAGAAACGCTAAAACAATTCCCTAACACTAAATTTCAAATTGATTTTAAAACAGATGAAGTAGTCGATCCTGCAATTGAGATAATTAATAAGTTTCCACATATTAAAAAGAATTTATGTATTGCCAGTTTTTCAAGTCAAAGGCTAAAAAAAATTAAATCTAAACTTTCTGACGTAACATATTCAATGGGTCCTCATGAAGTACTTAAGCTTCTTCTTAAAAGCTTTGGAATATATAGAGGTGAAATTAGTGGTGATTGCTTGCAAATACCAATTTACAGATATGGCATTAAGATTGTTACAAGGAGATTTGTAGATTTTTGTAAACGTGAGAATATCAAGATTTCTGTTTGGACAATTAATAGTATTGAAGAAATGGACTATCTGATTGGCTTAGATGTTGATGGGATAATAACAGATAAGCCTAAAGCTTTGATTAATCTGCTTGCTTCAAAAAATACTTAACAAGAGCTTTTCTTGCAAAATAATACATAGGGAGAATAATAATTGAGCAAATTAGTATTTCTACTCCAATACTATAATCAATAAGAGATCTTATATATCTTGCAATGAATAAACTTACAAGGCCCATTAGTGAATAAAAGATAATTGAATTCTTGCTAAATAATTTCATTTGGATATTTCACGTATCTTAATAAAAACCCGCCGGCAATAAACAACACAATAATTGGTACAAGAGCTATTTGTAGATTATTAAATATACCTATAAACATTCCAACTAATGCAGGACCCATAACAGATCCGGCTCTGCCAAATGTGTTGTAAAAACCAAAAAACTCGCCAGATTTATTTGTAGGAATTATTTTGGAGAAAAAGCTTCTCGATGCAGCTTGAATACCGCCCTGGACTGAACCTATCAGTACTGCCATAACATAAAATTCTGAAGAGTTGGAAAGTGCTGTTGAGTAAATAACAACGCATATATAAATAAAGATGGTTGCATAAAGAACGACTTTATCGTCATATTTATTACCAATATAAGACCAAAAAAGTGTTGATGGGAATGCAACAAATTGAACTAAAATTAGTGCAACAATAATCGCCGATTGATCAATTCCAATGTTTTCAGCAAAAATTGCTGCAAGCGACATAATTGTATGAACGCCATCAATATACAAAAAGAAGGCAAATAAAAATAACAGAACATTTTTATTTTTCTGAATATCTCTAAACGTACTTACAAATCCACCAAGAACTTCTTTAAGATTTCCAGTTTTTTCAACTTCACGCTCTTTATAATTAATTGCTAAAGGAAGTAAGAAAATAAACCACCACACTGATACAGTTATAAATGCCCATCTTACTGCTTCAGCTTCATTGCTTAAGCCAAAGGTTTCAGGTTGAAGGACCATGAATGCATTCAAGGCAAATAACAACCCTCCCCCCAAGTATCCTAATGCATAACCATAGCTAGATACTTTTGTTAGCTGATCTTCTGAAGCAACATAAACGAGCATTTTGTCATAGAGCACAACTGCTGAAGCAAAAGAGAAAAATGAAATGCCATAGAGAATGAGAGCCATTAACCATTTGCCCATCGGAATAAAGTAAAAGGAGGCAACTGATACGATTGATAATAAAGTAAAAATTATAAATAGAATCTTTGTTAGTCTTTTATAGTCGGTTACTGCACCAATAATTGGAGCTGAAACAAGAATAATTAAATTTATTATTGTTAATGCAAATGCAAGATATTGAGTTGCTTGAAGTGACTCAAGACCATTAGACCAGTAGCTTGCATAAAATAGTGGAAAAAATGCTGCTATAACTGTTGTTGCATAGGCTGAGTTACCGAAATCATAGAATATCCAAGACTTAATTTCTTTGTTAAAATCCTTCATAATTCTTTAATTAAATATGAACGATAACGAAACAACGAAGTTCGCAACATTCTTTTTGGTTGGCATAGCACTATTAGTTTTTCTTCTTGGTGTTGGCTCATATTTTTATAGTATATATATGTAACTACCCCGGTGGCCACGAAAGTGGTCTTCCAGCCAGCAGATGTAAGTGAAGATGAAAGACTGACTGTCCAGCTTTCGCACCATTATTGATAACAATCCTAAAAGCATCTTTTGTATCATGATCTTCCGCTATTTTATTGGCAGCAATAAGAAGCTTTCCCAACAATTCACTATCATTCTCATCTGATAAAGATAGTTGAGGAATTTCTTTTTTGGGGATTATTAAAATATGAATAGGAGCTTGAGGATTAATATCATTAAAAGCTATGCAAAAATCATCCTCATATAAAATATCTGTCGGTATTTCTTTATCGATAATTTTTTTAAAGATGGTCATACTTACATGAAGACTCTCGGCAGAACCCTAATAGCAATATAAAAAATTCCTGCGGTCATAACGAGACCTAGAAAAATTACTAAAAGATCTCTTAAGAACGCCGTTAGCCTTCCATTTCTTTTAGCTTTTACTAAATTAATTATAAAAAATGTTATAGCTAAGAGTGATGCGGTAAGTATTAATATTTGAATCATAATAAATTTATAAAATTGAGCTTAATCCTGTAGTGAGTATTATAAGGCCAAAACCCCATACCGAAATAGCTAAAATAGATGCTCTATAGAATTTCATAAATTCCATACCTGTCATCCCTATTAAAAATGGAACAATAGCCCTCATGGCAGGAATAAATCTACCCAATACAACTGTAAGTTGACCAAATCTATCAATAAAATTATTTCCTCTCTCAATAATACTCTCTCTTTTTTTAAAAAACTTTGTCTCAAGCACAAGTGGACCAAATCTTTTTCCTAAAACAAAGCTTATAACATCGCCCGCATGCGCTCCAATCATAGCTAAAGGAACTATGCTATATAAATCAAGAAGATTGTTGTTATAAAGAAATACGCAAATTGAAAAAAGAATTGCACTTGAGAGAATGCTACCGACGATTACCAAAGACTCTGCAAAAGCAAAGACAAGAATCAATACATACGAGTATTGTAAATTATTCGATATAAACTCTAGGACGTTATCTAATGACATCTAAAGCATCAAGAACATCTTTGAATGAGACAATTTTGAAGTTTTGTCTTTTAGTTCTATACCCATCTTTATTAAGACCATCTTGGGCAATCATAATGCCTTCTGGATACTCTTCACTCAGATTGTAGTTGATTGTTTCTATACCATCTGTATCAGTCACATTGTCTATACTTTTTGAAGAGCCTATTCTAAAACTTGTAATGTAATCATAAGGATAATTTCTATCATACAGATTAAACTTACTATCTCCCTGAGAGGATAAAATTAAATAACCTGAATTGTTTGGTGTTTTATATAATGATACGCCCTCTGGGTCACCACCGATTTGACCTTCCCTAGAATCGACAATATAGGGCTCAGAAAAATCAAAACTATCATCGAGTCTATAAGCTTTTAAAACCCCTCTTACCTCTTCTTCTGATATAAAAAGGGTCCTATTTAAATCATCATAAACACATCCCTCGGATTCTCCGCCATTATTAAACGTTGTTATAAGATCAAGGCCATTCTCAGTTAGGTTCCATACTTCAACCCGTGGACCAGTATCTTCTGTCAGAAAAGCAACTAATCCATACTTTGGATCAATTCCGGCGCATATACCATATACGATAATATCTGATTTACCTCTAAATGATGGTTTTGATGGAACTTGCCATGAGTCAGTTTCAAGTTTTTGTCTTGTTTCGTTATCTTCAAATACCCATAAATCAACCGATCCTAAAGTTCTATTAGATGCAAAAAGGAAAGTAAAGTCAGATACATTCTCATCATCTCCAACATTGATAGTTCTCGTATCAATGTTATTAATGTTACCAAGTTTTGTATAGCTCAGCTCTTGCCCTTGAAGGTTGTAACTATAAATTCCACTCTTTTTATCAGTACCAAAGATGATTGAATTTGAGGGATTACTCTTATTTACCCATATTGCAGGATCATCTGCAGCATCACCCTTAGTAACAACAGGTGGTGTCTCATAAATTGCCTCAACCTCAACAATTTCTGAATTGATTGAAACTGATAAGAAAAAGGCAAGTATAAAACTTGCCTTTTTAAGATAAAAATAATTTTTAATACTTGTAAGTGAAACCAACTGTCGCACTTCTACCATATTCATCATATTGAGAAAGCCTTGATGGGTTACCCCAGTAATAGTATTCAGGTTCATCATTTATATTTATAAGATCAAATTTAAGGGTTAAATTATCGTTCAAATAGTACTTTGCTGTAAAGTCTAATTGTGAATGATCATCAGTAAACCTAATATTATCATAATTTAAATCTTCAACGGTTGTCTCAATATCATCATCAGCTAAATAGTCCAGATAATCGCTTCTTCGGGCCATTGAAAGTCTCATATCTATATTTCCTTTATCGTAACCAATTGAAATATTGCTCGTTCTATCAGCTAATTTTCTAAAAGGAACTGTAAACACACCGTTATCGCTCGGGATGTCACTCGAAGCATCTATATCAGTTATATTTACAGATATGAAAAGACCATCAAAAGGATCTGGAAGAGAGTCAAACTCTCTGAAAAGGTTAAACTCCATTCCATCAACAGTTGAAGATTCGCTATTAACATAAGTTAGGAGTTCACTAAAGTTATAACCTGCGACAACACCTTGAGTTAATTGGGGATAAATTGCATTGTCTATATTTTTCTTAAATAGACCGAATGATACGGCGCCATTGTCGCTATACCTTTCGATAGTTAAATCAAAATTATCAGCCTCATAAGGATCAAGATCAGGATTACCCATTTCACCTTCATAAGTTCCGTCAGCTTCAAGTTCGATATCAGCTACAGGAGCAGATTCACCAAAACCTGGTCTTGAAAGAGCTCTAAAAAAAGCACCTCTAACAATGGTGTTGTCATTAAGAAAATATTTAACATTTATGCTTGGTGAGACAAATGTATAATCATTGCTTCCTGAAATAATATCGTCTGGATCCCCATCGTTATAACCAATTGTGCTAAAGCTAGTATCTTCGACTCTAATACCCGCAATTACAATTGCATTATCAAATTCAAATGTACCCATTCCATAAAATGCAAAAATATCTTCCTCAGATACATAATCGTCCCCAAAATCGCTAGTCCCATATGGTCCAAACGTTCCCTGTAATGCATAGATTGTTGCTGGATCGGCCATTGGTCCAAATTTAGTTGGCCAAGGCCAATTCAATGGAGTCAAATTAGGATTATAATCAGCTTGAGTTGTGTCAGGCTCCCATCCATAACCCTCAACATTTTTCTCTTTCTCTCTTGTACTGTATTTGAGACCCCATTTTACTGTTGTTGGAGTATTCATTACTTCAAAACCATCTTTAGTAAAATCTACTTTTATTGAAGATTCAGTATCTTGTATAACGGAATCCTCTTCTTCAATTTCATCTACGCCTAGTTCTGAAGGATCATAAATAGCTTGTGCGCCTTCAGTTAAAACCATGTAAGGTCTCTTTGGATCACTATAGTCAAAATATCCACATGGGCCCCCACAATCATCAGCATCAAAGGTGCTGCTTCTAAACTTAGCATCGACATTATCTGTATCATCTTCTTCAGCAAATGAACTAGTAAAAGCAAACTCTGTGTCCCAACCATTGGTTATAGTATTTCCGCCAAGAATAAAAGTTCTTATTGTTCGTACTTCTTCTCTTACCCTTACTTCAGCATCTCTTCTTATTTCAGTAATTGTACTTCCTGTAGCTGTAACATCAGTTTGATCATCTCTCATTCTGTATTCATCTTTGTACCTTAACTCATCATCCACGTACTCATTCCAAAGTATATTTGCGAATAATGAAGTCTCGTCATTTAATCGATAATCAATATCATATGTAAGACCTAATCTCTCTCGCGTTAAATCGTAATATCTACTTTCAAAATCGTCAGCTATTGCATAATTACCATTATCAAATAGATCCCAAGCAGGGAAACCTGTCTCGTTGTTAAAAGTTTCAATTTGTTTTTCTGATGAAGTAAAACCAATAATATGTCCAACATTTTCAGAGATCATATCTCCATATGTCACAGAAAATTTAGGATTATTACTATGTGAGATATGTTCATTCCAAAGTGTGTTAGCTTTTAATTTAAAATAAACTCCATCCAAATCAAGGGCACTTTTAGTATTAAATTCAACTCTACCACCAATAGAATCTGCATCTTGATCTGGTGTCAAAGACTTATAAACTTCAATTGAGTCTAGAAGTTCTGTTGGAAGACCATCAAGCATTACCTTCCTTCCTCCTTCAGGAGCTGGAACTAGTGCTCCATTAACAGCGATTGTATTTAAATCTCCAGATAGTCCTCTGATAGTTACATACCTGCCTTCACCTTGATCGTTTTCAACCGAAATACCTGAAATCCTTCTTAATGCTTCTGCCGCCGTAGTATCAGGAAATTCACCTAATGCATCTGAATCAACAACAGATACAATCTGATTAGATTCCCTCTGTTTTTCAATAGCTGAGATAATACTAGCTTTTGTACCAACAACAACTACCTCTTCAACCTCTTCTTGAGAAATCAAAAAAGGTACAAATAAGATTGTGAATAAAATAGAAAAATGTTTCATCAGATGTCCTCAAATTTAAAAACTCATATACTAGTTTTTTAATGTGACAAATCTGTGACGAGAATCCGACTTTATGTAGAAGATTTTTTTTGTAATAATTATACTTTATTAAACATTTGTCTAATTTTTTATGATTGCAAAGCAAAAAAGAAGTAAAGATAGAGTTGACAAAATCATATCAACTGCAAAATTAATATTGGAACATGGCGAAGTTGCCGATATAACAATTGCTAGAATTTCCGAAATGTCTAATCTTAAAAGAACTTCTACATATAAATTTTTTCCGACTCCAGATCATATAAAGTCATATTTGCAAAACGAATTAATAAAAGAAAGTTCATTATTTATAAATTCAAATACCCAGAAGCCTGAATCAAATGAACTTCAAAATATCTTAAATGAGTTGGTTACTTCATTAATTAATTATTTTAATGAATCTTCACCAGCAAATCAGAATCAATAAATAGATTTGTCTCTTCAAATATTGAACTACCCTCAATGTTTAATGAAAAAGGTGTATTTTTAGTGCTTACACAAATTATTATTTCAGTTTTATCACTTAACTATAAAATGGATCGTGAATTAAATGATATAGGAAAGAACGAAGCAGTCAGGGCATCGCTATCTTACTTAATTGCATGCACTGCGAAGCAATAATCTATACGAACAAAATAAACCTAAGAAATACGTAAAAAGCAATTGTAAAAATTGCACCTGTGGGAATTGTTACCACCCAAGAGATAACTATCTTTAAAACCTGATTGAAATCAACTTTTGATACTGATTTAGCAATTCCGACTCCAATAACAGCTCCTACAAGAGTGTGGGTTGTAGATATCGGGAATCCAATGAAACTGGCTAATATTACAGTTACTGAGGTTGCCATTTCTGCAGAAAAGCCCATTGAGGGTGTCAACGTGGTAATTTTTTCACCTACAGTTTGCATTACTCTATAGCCGAGTGTGGCTAATCCAATAACAATTCCTATAGCTCCTAAAAATAAAATCCATGGAGGCGTCATAGAGGTTGTCAAAATTTGATTTTCTGAATTAACTGTCGAAACAATAGCGGCTACCGGTCCAATAGCATTTGCAACATCATTTGATCCATGAGCAAAAGCAACGCTGCAAGCTGTAATCACCATCAAAAATGCGAAAGCAGCTTCAACCCCACCAAAATCATTATTTTTATCTAAAAGTAATTCTTTTTTTAGGTTAAGAGTGATACTTGAAATTATTAAAATAAAAGATGAAAGAATTGCAGAGAAGATGAATACTTCCTGATCAGTCCATTGAAAACCCACATACTTTAGTCCCTTTTTAGCTGTTACTAAACAAATTACAAAAGTTACAAGTGCTGCATAAAATGGAATTATTCTTACAGCTGCGGTAACCTGATCAGCTTTTTCAAGAATGAGTTTTTTTGCTGAGAAATATATTAATATTGCAAGGGTTGCTGACACTAATGGAGAAGTTACCCAGCTAGCGGCAATATTACCGACAACCCCCCATGAGACTGAATTTAAGCCTTTAGTAATTAAAGCAAACCCGACAATTGCACCCACTATAGAGTGAGTTGTTGAAACTGGCCAGCCTCTATAAGAAGCAATTAGCAACCATGAACCTGCCGCAAGAAGACTCGAAAGCATTCCAACAATAAATATCTCTGGGTTATCATTGTAAAGTTGAGGATCAACAATGCCTTTGCGTATTGTAGATGTTACTTCGCCACCGGCAAGAAATGCTCCTAAAAATTCAAAAATTGAAGCAAGAATTACTGCACTAGTTATTGTTAATGCTCTGCTACCAACAGAGGTACCCATTGCGTTTGCAACATCATTGGCACCAATACCCCATGCCATCAAAAGTCCAGCAATGCAGGCCAGAGCTATGTAT
>LUMT01000191.1_pt1 | contig 26260 bp, 32 predicted proteins | sample 729741 | NCBI WGS metagenome assembly LUMT01 (sample SAMN03860299, study PRJNA289734) | marine metagenome | biome: seawater column; feature: ocean; material: water; isolation source: Red Sea water column Station 192 - depth 50m | place: Saudi Arabia: Red Sea | collected 2011-10-15 | depth 50 m
GTTGTATTTGGTCTGGGACTATATATAAAACTAAATGACTCATCAAATCTTACTTCATTAATTACATTCATGGTCCCCATGAAATCATCATTTGTCTCACCAGGAAAGCCAACAATAAAATCTGAAGAAAAACTCATGTCAGGTCGTACTTTACGAATTTTTTCAATAAGATTTAGGTATTTTTCTACGTTATAACGTCTTCTCATTAATTTTAATATTCTATCTGAACCACTTTGTACAGGAAGATGGACGTGACTTACAAGCTCTGGTACCTTATCGTAAACTTCAACAAGATCGTCTTTAAATTCATGTGGATGGCTTGTTGTATACCTAATTCTTTCAATATTTTCTATTTTTGCTGTTAACTCAATCAATTTAGCTAAAGAAGATTTTTCACCTTTATAGGTGCCTTTGAAATTGTTTACATTTTGGCCCAATAAATGAATCTCTCTAGTTCCATTTTCTGCAAGTGCAGATATCTCATTCAAAATATCTTCAATTGTTCTTGATACCTCATGACCTCTTGTTTTTGGAACAACACAAAAAGAACAAAAAAGAACAATATTTATTGCAGCCCTCAATGATTGAAACAAACGCTGAGGGTTCGCCAGTTCCATGCACAGGAATATGATTAAATTTTTCTAATTTTGGAAATGAAATATCAACTTGATTAATGTTCGTTTTATTTTTATTCTCATATAGCTCTGGTAATTTGTGAAGTGTCTGAGGTCCAAATACGATATCTACTGCAGGAGCTCTTTTGATTATATTTTCACCTTCTTGTGATGCAACACATCCTCCTATAGCAATTTTCAAATCAGGATTTTTATCTTTTATTTTTCGCCATCTTCCAATTTGATGAAATACCTTTTCTTGTGCTTTTTCCCTTATCGAACAGGTGTTAAGGATTAAAAGATCTGCTTCCTCTTCATTTTCTGCTAATTCAAAGCTTTCTTTTTCTTCTAAAAGATCAAACATTTTTGCAGAATCATATTCATTCATCTGACAACCATGTGTTTTTATAAATAATTTTTTTGTCATATTTAATTAACTTTCTATAACTTTAATTATCAAATATTATTCCCATATAATTAAGTATTATGAAAACAAAAAATGTTTACAAGATAATTTTCATTCAGCTTGGTGAAATTTATGAAGTTTTTGCTAAACAAATTTACCAAAGTGATATGTACGGTTTTATCGAGGTGGAAGAGTATATCTTCAATAAAGATAAACAGACCTATCAACTCTATTGTGAGAATTGATGAAGTTAACGAAACTGGCGAGGCAAAAATAAAAGAGAATAAGGGTCAAGTAAGTCCTTTTCCTTTAAACATCCAACCCTCTAACAAAAAAGAGTAAATTATTCTGGCATAAATAGTTTTTTATAAAATCTAAGTTCTTCTACAGACTCTTTGATATCTCCAAGAGCTCTATGAGATCCTTTTTTTTCATAAATTTGGGCTTCATTCATCCAGCGTACAGCAACTTCTTTGAAAGACGAGACATCAATATGTCTATAATTAAAGTACGCCTCTAATCTTGGCATGTATTTTGATAAGAAGCGTCTGTCATGAGAAACAGTATTTCCACACATAGGTGACATATTTTCTCCTACATATTTTGAAATAAAATCTAAGGTTTCAATTTCTGCAATTTGTTCTGTTACGTTACTTTTTAAGACTTCATCTGTTAAACCAGACGATCCGTGCTGATTTTGATTCCATTCATCCATAGATTTAAGAATTTCTTTAGGTTGCGAAATTATTAAATTAGGGCCCTCTGCAATAATATTTAGACTGGAGTCAGTTATTAGAGTAGCTATTTCGATAATTTTTTCTTTATCTGGATCTAAACCAGTCATTTCTAGATCAATCCAGACTAAATTATCTCTTGATTGTAAAGTTTTCATATCTTTTTATAATCGCCTCTTTAGTGTATTTTGTTCCTATTATGAAAAAAGTTCAAACTGGACAGATTGTAGAATTTTATTCAAATAGCTGTTTGGTTAAGACAAAATTTGGTGAATTCTCATGCTTAGCAATAAAAAACGTTGTTGTTGGTGACTTTGTTGAGCTAGAAATTATTCAAGATAGCAAGAAGCTAAATGGAAAAATTCTTAGCATTCAAGAAAGAAAAACTAAACTTTCTAAATCAGATGGTAGCAGGACAAAGCTATTTGCAGCAAACATAAGTCATGTAGGAATAATAGTTACGCCAAAACCAAAAACTTCTTCAGAATTTATAGATAAATGGATATTAAAATCAAAACTATCAAATATAGAGCCTTTCATTATTAATAATAAAATCGATATTGAATCTGATAATGAATATAAAATTAAGCTTGATATCTATAAAAGCTTAGGCATAAGTACTGTTGATTGCTCTGCAAAGCATGGTGATAATCTTAAAGAACTTATAGATTTTTTAAAACAAAAATCTGTTCTTTTTGTTGGTAATTCTGGTGCAGGCAAATCAACTCTATCATCTAAGCTTATAGGAAAAAAACTTAAAACAAATTCTTTGTCTAATGAGCAAGGAGTTCATACAACTTCAATATCATCATTATATGAATTGCAAAATAATACAAAAATAATAGATTCACCTGGAATGCGAGATATTGAAATAAAAAATTATAGTAAAGATCATATTATCCATGGTTTTGAGGAAATTCTTGAAGCATCTAAAGGTTGCAAATTTGCAAATTGTAATCATATTAATAACAAAGGCTGCTTTGTCATTGAAGGTCTGGCGAATGGTCAAATTAATCAAAGTAGATACAATAACTTCATAAAATTTAGAGATAATGGGTAACAAAAACAAAAAGACACATTTTGGCTATCAGGAAGTTAACGAAGCTGACAAGAGTAAGTACGTTGGAGAGGTTTTTACCTCAGTAGCAAAAAACTACGACATTATGAATGATGCAATGTCTTTTGGCATGCATAGACTATGGAAGAAAATCTTAGTTGAGCTAGCCGCTGTTGGTGAAAAAGATGTCATTTTAGATATAGCAAGTGGGACAGGAGATATTGCTAAGTTAATATCAAAAGAATATCCAAATACAAAAATTTTTATGAGTGACATAAATTATGAAATGCTTGATGAGGGAAGAAATAGAGCAATTGACGAAAGCTTCAACTCAAATTGTTCTTTTTGTCAGCTGAGTGGTGAAAGCTTGCCCTTCAAAGATTCTTCATTTGACCTAATAACGGTTGGTTTTGGTCTAAGAAACTTCACAGATAAACAAAAAGGTCTTTCTGAAATGAAGAGATGTTTGTCAAAAAATGCGAGGCTTCTGGTTTTAGAATTCTCAAAGCCAATTAATCCAATGTTTTCAAAGTTATATGACTGGTATTCTTTTAACATACTTCCTAAGCTTGGATCTATTCTTGCAAATGATTCTGAAAGCTATAAATACCTTGCTGAATCTATAAGAATGCATCCAGATCAGGAATCTCTTAAAAAGATGATCTTACAAAGCGGTTTTAAGGAATGTAGATTCTTTAATATTTTAAATGGAGTTGTGGCTATACATATTGCTTACAATGATTGATATAAATAAATTATTTATTAGACTTCTAGAAGATCTTGAGGAGTCATCTCCTAATCTAAGAAAATCTCTTAAAGAAATTTCGCCAATAGAATTTTGTGTAAACATAAAAGGGCATAAAAATATCTACATTAAAATTGATAATAAAGATTCTGAAATATCTTTTGGAAAAAATAATCCTCAATTTGAAATTAGAGGATCTTTAATTGAATTATTAAATTCACTAGTTTCTAAGAAATTAAATAAAAATCTCATTTTTGGAAACTCCGAACTAGCTATTGTTTTTGTAAATATTATTCTTAAATCAAATATTGATATTATTTATTTAATTGATAAATACTTTGGAAACACGTCAGCTGTTTTTGCATACTCTGTTTTGAAACTTTTTAAGTCCTCTGATAATGACTCAGATATTGAATATGAAAATATTCGCAAGCGACTAAGAGAAATTTCTATTAAACTTGATAGGTTAGAAGCCATTAAAGGTATATGAATTTTATTATCGTAATATATGAGTTATTTAGAATGTTATTTTTTGGTATTCAAAAAGGAATATTCTATAAACCTAATGGAGTAAAACTAGCTAGCTACTTAGAATCATTGGGACCAATATTTACAAAATTTGGTCAACTTTTATCTACAAGAACAGATATTCTTGATGTTGAAACTGCAAAAGATTTAGAAAGTCTTACAGATAGTTGTAAGCCATTTAATGTTGAGACACTTAAGAAAATAGTTGAATCTGAGTTAGGAGATTCAATAGAAAATATTTTTGAATCATTTAATGAAAAACCCTTAGCAGCAGCATCTCTAGCGCAAGTTCACTCAGCAACACTAAGTAATGGTGATCATGTTGTAGTAAAAGTCCTTAGGCCAAACATACATAAGAAAGTAAAAAGAAATCTAAGATTACTTAAATCGGCAGCAAAAATATTTTCTTATATTTACAGTGAAAGTTATAGATTAAAGCCAAATGAGGTCGTGCGAGATTATGAATCTACAATATTAAAAGAGTTGGATTTAAAACTTGAAGCCTCCAATACAAATTTAACTAGAAAAAATTTTTTAAACTCAAATGAATTATACATACCGGAAGTTTATTGGGACCTTACAACTTCAAATGTTATGGTCTTAGAAAAAATTGATGGCATCCCATGCACAGACATAGAACAAATTGAAAAATATGGAATAAATAAAAAAATTCTTGCCGAAAATGGAGTCATGATATTTCTTAATCAAGTTTTTAGAGATAACTTTTTTCATGCCGATATGCATCCAGGCAATATATTTGTTTCAAAAAAGAATGTTGAAAATCCTGGATATATTGCAGTTGATTGTGCGATAACTGGCTCATTGTCAAATGAGGAGCGATATATATTGGCTAGAATGCTGCAATCTGTTCTTAAACAAAACTATAAAGCTCTTGCTAATTTATTCATTAGCTCTGGTTGGGTTAAAGCGGATACAAATAATATTGAACTTGAAAATACCCTAAGAGCTTGTTGTGAACCCATATTTGAGAAGCCTTTGTCAGAGATAGAGTTTGGTAAGTTACTTCTATATCTTTTCCAAAGCACTAGACAATATGGTTTATCTCTTCAAACCTCCTTAGTTTTGCTTCAAAAAACATTAATTCATATCGAAGGTATGGGAAGACAAATATATCCAGAACTTGATTTCTGGGGTATTGCGGAACCTTACTTAGATAATTGGTTAAATGAGCAATTTAGCCCATTAAAGTTGAAAGATTACATTATTGAAAATAAAGAAGATATTTTGCTTAAAGCATCAGAGATTCCAGCTATAATTTTTGAAACGCTAGATGAAATAAGAAGTTTTTCTAGTAATAAAAATGCGGATGCTTTAAAAGCAAATGAATTAGAAATTCAATTATCAAAACAAAAAAACATTAATAGGGTATTCGGTATTGGTATAATTGTAATTATAACTATCATGTTGATAGTTAATTAGGAGTATTTATGGGTTTTGGCGGAATAAGTATATGGCAGTTATTAATTATTTTAGTTGTTGTGCTTCTTATATTTGGTAGTGGAAAACTTAAATCACTTGGTTCAGATTTAGGCTCCAGCATAAAAGGTTTTAAGAAAGCAGTTAAAGACGAAGACTCCAAAGAAAAAGAAGACTAAAATTGTTTCAGATTGGCTTTCTAGAAATTCTAATTATTCTAATATTAGGTTTAATAATCATTGGTCCTAATAGGCTTCCAGTTGTGGTTAAAGCCACATTAAAATTCTTTAAAAAAATTGAAAATAAATTTAATCTTTTTAAAAAAGACATTGAGGCAGACATTGGTGTAGATGAACTTAAGAAAGATGTTTTTAACGAGTTAAAAATGGAAGAGTTTGAAAAAAACAAAGAGCCTGATAATGACTAAAGATTCGATTTCAAATCATCTCCTTGAATTAAGATCAAGATTATTAAAAGTAATTGTTCTTTTTGTTGCCCTTTCGATATTAGGAATTCCATTTGCCGCTGATATTTATTCCTTTATTGCAGCTCCTCTATTAGCTTCATTGCCTGAAAGTAGCTCAATGATAGCTACAGAGGTTGCATCACCATTTATGGCGCCAATTAAACTAGTTTTTTATGTAGCTTTATTATTTTCTATGCCTTGGCTTTTTTTTCAAATATGGATGTTTATTGCGCCAGGATTATATGAAAGCGAAAGGAGATTTACTGCTCCTTTGATGATCTCAACAATCCTTTTATTTTTTTGCGGAGTAAGCTTTGCATTCTTTGTAGTATGTCCAATTATATTCAAGTTTTTTGTTGGAATGGCTCCAGACTCAATTCAAGTCATGACAGATATAAATCAGTATCTAAGTTTTATATTTAAACTTGTTTTTGCATTTGGCATTGCATTTGAGATACCCATTGCAACAATTCTCTTAATTAATAACAAAATTGTTACTAAGGCATCATTAATTGCGGCAAGACCATATTTAATAATACTATTTCTTGTTGTAGGCATGTTACTCACTCCACCTGATATTTTTTCACAATTGTTTTTAGCAATTCCTATGTGGATTTTATTTGAAATTGGAATATTATTTTCAAGAAATAAATAATTACTTATTTAAATTTATAAGCGTTCTGTAGAAAAACCATGGGAGTAATAACCAAGGCATTTGAGACTGCAACATTATTGTTCTTTCATTAAATTCAAAAAGAATTGGATTAATGTATGGACCAAGCGGTGATAGGGGAGCCCAAGATAAAGCCTTTCCTTCTGCCAGTTGATCATGATATAGAAACATTTCTACTAAAATATTTTGACCGATACACCATAATAATAAGACGACAAAAGCACTCCATTTCCATTTCATAAATATGCTTTTATCTTTTCCATGAGAAATCCACATTAACCATACGCCACCCAAGAGCACTGCTCCAGCATCGCCCATTGAATTCATTAACCAATTAATATTCTTTGGTAACCACGTATTAAGATTTTCAGATCTTCTTATATCAACAGGATCCCCATCTAGCCATCCAAAGGTAAACCAAAGCTCCCATCCTAACGAGCAAATCACAATGGCAATTAAATAAAATGTTGGAATCCACTTAGGTAAATTTGATTTGTTTTTGAAATAAATTAAAAAAGGTAAGAATACTGCCAAATAGACTATTGTTATTACTCTTGCCTCCTCAAAAGACATTTATTAGAGTCCTAGTCTTTTAGTCCAATTATCGTCAGATGGTCTCTCGTGATTTACTACCAAATCCACTAATTCCTCAGGATTATCAGAAACTAATAATTCTTTAAGGTTTGCTGAAGAAATAAATCCTTCTTCAACAGCCTTATCAAACCATTTTAGTAAATGATCGTAGTAACCTTCAGTATTTAAAATGCCCACGGGTTTATTGATTATTCCTAATTGATTGCTCGCCATAATTTCCGCTAACTCATCAAGCGATCCTACTCCACCAGGGAGTACTATAAACGCATCTGATCTAGACATAAATTCATCTTTACGATCAAGAAGTGTATCTGTAACTACAATTTCATTAAGTCTTGGATTTGCTAACTCTAATGCATGAAGAGATTTTAAAGATATACCAAGAACTTCAACACCATTATCAAGAGCGGTATCTGAAATTATCTTCATTAAACCAACATTTCCTCCTCCAAAAATAACATTGATACCTTTCTTTGCTATTGCTTCTGAAATAATCTTTGCTGATTGAGCATATTTAGGATTTTTGCCTTCATGAGCACCGCAGAAAATTGAAATATTCTTCATATTATTTAAGTTTTAAAATTAAAAGTTACTGGTCCTATGTTTGTCAAAGATATTTCCATAAAAGCTCCAAATTTACCTTCTTTAACATTAGGAAATGATTTTTTAAATTCACGAACAAATTCATCATACATTAATTTTGCATTATCTGGTTGAGCTGCCTTATGAAAGCTTGGCTTATTGCCTTTATTTGTAATTGCAGCCAAGGTAAATTGACTCACTATTAAGACTTCTTTTCCTGAATCATTTAAAGGTGATGAGGTTATTCCTTTTGGGCCATCTAACATCCTAAAATTTAAAAGCTTATTCACCATATTATTTATGTTTTGAGACACATCATCTTTCTCAACGCACACAAACATTAAGCATCCATCTCTAATAGAAGTAAAAATTTCGCCGTCAATAACTATTTCTGCGCTAGAGACTCTTTGAACAGTTGCTAACAAGTGTTATCTGTCTTCAAGTTCTTCTTCCCATTTGCCAAGGGAAGCGAGTTTATTCATTTCTGCCCTGTGAGATAATTCATCTTGAGAAATGAAAACATTTTCTGGCTTTCCACCCCATGCTTGCAATGCTGCAGCTTGAAGAGCGCGTCCATAAGAAAAACTTAATTTCCAAGAAAAGCCACCAATCTTGTTCATCGCATCTAAATGAGCAGTAGCCAAGATATCTGACTGACCTCCAGATAAAAATGCTATGCCAGGAAGATCAGACGGAACATTCTCAGTTAAACATTCTAAAGTTCTCTTAGCGACCTCGCCAATGCTAGCTTGAATGTCTGAGTCTTTTCCAGAAGTAACCATATTAGGTTTTAGGATAGTGCCCTTTATATTTACCCCCTTTTTATCAAGATGATCAAACAGCGATTTTAAAGAACGATCAGATGCGTCATAGCAATCATCAATAGAGTGAACTCCATCCATTAATACTTCTGGTTCTACTATAGGAACCATTCCATTATCTTGAGCACATTTTGCATAATCCGCTAATGCCTGCATATTCGCGTCAATACATTTATCAGTTGGAATTCCTTCACCTATATTTATAACAGCCCTCCATTTAGTGAATTTAGCTCCCATAGATGAATATTCTTTTAATCTCTCAACTAATCCATCCAATCCAACTGTCACGGTTTCTCCAGGACAATCATCAATAGGTTGAAGACCCTTATCAACCTTTATTCCAGGAAGAGCATCTTGACTGGTTATTAAATCTCGAAGTAAAGTTCCGTCAGCAGCTGATTGTCTTATAGTCTCATCAAATAATATCACTCCACCAATATTGCCTTTCATTCCTTTAGACCTAAAAAGCATTTCTCTGTAATCTCTTCTATTCTCTTCGGTGGATTCAACACCAATAGAATCAAATCTTTTTCCACAAGTTGGATTGCTTTCATCAGCAGCTAAGATACCTTTGCCATCTGCGACAATATAGGCTGCTATATCTTCAATATTATTTAGTGACATAAATTAACTCCCTATTTTTTTGAATTTAGAGCTTTAATAGAAGGTAAAACTTTACCCTCCATAAATTCTAAAAAGGCGCCCCCGCCTGTTGAACAATATGATACATCATCTGATTTAATATATTTATTTATTGCCGACAATGTTTCGCCTCCTCCAGCAAGAGAAAAAGCATTAGACTTAGCAATTTCTTTAGAAAGTTCCTTTGTGCCATTTTCAAATAAAGAATTTTCAAATACTCCCATAGGTCCATTCCAAAGAATAGTCTTAGCATTATTAATTAAAGTCTTTGTCTCCTGCTCTAGGTATAAATCTAAAATCATTTCATCATTACCAATATTACTTATTGAGGTTTCTTTTATATCCTCTCCTTCAAATGTTTTAGATGTTAATACTCTATTAGGTAGTATGACTTTACCTTTATCCAAGATGCTCTTTGCTATTTCTAACATTGATTCTTCAGTTAGTGAGTTTCCAACATTAAGGCCTGAAGACTTTATAAAAGTATTTGCAATACCTCCACCTACAATAATATGGTCTGCGACTTCATTAATATGCTTTATAAGATCAAGTTTTGTAGAAACTTTTGCGCCACCTATAATAGCAACATAAGGTCTTTCATATTTTTTAAGTGCCTGCGATAAGAAATTTTCTTCTTTCTCTAGCAATAGCCCAGAGCAAGCTATTGGAGCATTCATTATTGCAGCATGAGTCGATGCCTGTTCTCGGTGCGCAGTCCCAAAAGCATCAAAAACATATATATCTCCAAGAGATCCTAATTTATTACCTAACTCTTGAGAGTTCTCTTTTTCTCCTTCAAAAAATCTTATATTTTCCAAAACTTGAATATTTGATGATGACTTAAAAATTTTGTTAGATTCTAATGTATCAATGAGTTCAACATCCATGTTTATGATTTTACTTAGTTCATTTGCAACAGGTTTTAGTGAAAACTCTTCCTCAAAATTTCCTTCAACGGGTCTACCCAAATGACTTATCAAAAGAACTTTTGCATTATTTTCAAGTGCGTATTCAATAGTTGGCAAGCATGCCTTAATTCTTGTTGAATCAAGAACGTCTCCATCTTTAATTGGGACGTTTATATCCACTCTAATGACTAAGTTTTTATTATTAAGATCTAATGATGATAGGTTAATCATTTAGTAATGATTTAGCTGAATTAACAACATTTTCAGTATTAAACCCAAAATGCTCAAGTAATTCACTGCCTGGAGCAGATTCTCCAAAACTTTCTATTCCAATTACTTTATCTTTTCTATTTAAAATCCTGTACCAAGAATTAGGATGACTACACTCAACAACGAGTATTGGTTTATCAGGATTAATTATTGAACTCTGAAATTCCTCAGATTGCTGTAAAAATAAATCTAAAGACGGCATTGATACAACATTTGCAGAGATAGAGTGATTTTTTAATTCTTTTGCTGCATCTATGATCAATTGAACTTCGCTTCCTGATGCAATGAGAGTAATATCAGAGTTGTCACTTTCATCGATAAGGTAACCACCCTTGTTAATTAAAGATAATTGATCTTCAGTACGTGATATTGCTGAAGTTCCTTGTCTGCTAAAAATTAAACAAGTTGGTATTTTTTTTGATTTAACTGCCTCGTTCCAAGCTACCGCAGTTTCTACAAGATCTGCCGGCCTCCAGCTATTTAAATTTGGAGTAGATCTCAGAGTTACCATATGTTCTACAGGCTGATGTGTTGGACCATCTTCACCTAGAGCTACTGAATCATGTGTATATACGAAAATACTTGGTATCCCCATTAAGGCTGATAATCTTACTGCATTTCTAGCATAGTCAGTAAATACCAAGAAAGTTGCGCCATATGGTTTTATGCCACCATGAAGAACCATTCCATTCATAATTGCAGACATTCCAAACTCTCTTACTCCATAGTTAATATGATTACCTGAAGGATTTTCATTTGAGAAAGTAGAGCTTGATGATGAAAAAGTATTATTTGATGGAGTTAAATCAGCAGATCCACCAATTAATTCTGGTAATTCTTTTACAAAAAAATCAAGGCATGCTTTTGAGCACTTTCTTGTTGCCATTGGCGTATTGTTTTTATAACATTCTGACAAGAAGGTTTTAAAACTATTCTCAAAATCATCAGGTAAGTCGCCCTTGATTCTTCTTCTAAGTTCTGCTGATTTATCAGGATATTTTTCATCGTAGGTTTTAATCAAATTATCCCAATCCAAATTTAATTCAGAGCCTTTTTTGGTTGAATCCCAAAAATCATATGCCTCTTGAGGAACTTTAAATGCATCATGATCCCAATTTAGAGCTTCTCGGGTTTTTATTACTTCTTCCTCTCCCAAAGCTGCTCCATGAACATCAGCAGTTCCTGACTTATTTGGAGATCCAAAACCAATTATTGTCTTACAAAAAATCATTGTTGGTTTATTTGTCTCATTTTTTGCATCGACTATAGCTTTATCAATTTCTTCAATATTATGGCCATCTACACATATAGTTTGCCAACCATAACTATCAAACCTTTTTATAGAGTCATCTGTAAACCAATTTTCAATTTCTCCATCAATTGAAATTCCATTTTGGTCGTAAAAACAAATTAGTTTTCCTAGTTTGTGTGTTCCAGCAAATGAACATGCCTCATGCGAGATTCCTTCCATAAGACAACCATCACCTAAAAAAGCATATGTATAGTGATTAATTGGTTTAATATCATCTTCATTAAATTCGGCTGCCATTATTTTTTCTGATACCGCCATGCCAATAGCGTTCGCAATTCCTTGGCCTAATGGGCCTGTGGTTGTTTCAATTCCAATATCTATATCGTATTCGGGATGTCCAGGAGTTTTTGAATGTAACTTCCTAAAATCTTTAAGATCGTCTATTGATATATCGTATCCAGTTAGATGAAGTAAGCTATACAAAAGCATCGAACCGTGCCCATTAGAAAGAACAAATCTATCTCTATCAAACCAATGAGGATTAAGCGGATTATGATTTAAGTGTTTGCCCCATAACGAAGTTGCTATTTCTGCCATCCCCATAGGCATGCCAGGATGACCAGAATTAGCTTTTTGAACAGCATCGATGGATAGAAATCTTAATGCGTTAGTAGGAACTGTATGCTGCAAATTTTTTCCCCGTTAGATAAAAAGATAATAATATTTTTGCAATAAAAAGCAACGACATAATTTAAATATTTCATGTTTTTTGATATAAAATAGCCATATTGTGATCTCAATTCTTTTTTAGTAAGCACTCTATAAAATAATTCTTCACAGTTTAAATTCAGGGAGAGAAAAATGAGTTATATATTTACTTCAGAATCTGTTTCGGCAGGACATCCAGATAAGGTCTGTGATCAAATTTCGGATGCTGTTTTGGACGCATATTTAGCGGTAGATCCTAATAGTAGAGTTGCATGCGAGACTATGATTAAAAATAATATGGTATTTATTGCTGGTGAAATAACTTCAACTGGAAGCCCTAATTTGGAACCTGTAGTAAGACAGACCATTAAGGATATCGGATACGATAATGATGAATATGGCTTTAATGGTGACACATGTGAATTTACAAACTTAGTATTTGAACAATCTCCAGACATTTCTCAAGGAGTTACCGAAGGAGAAGGCGAAAACCTAGAACAAGGTGCTGGAGACCAAGGGCTGATGTTTGGTTATGCCTGTACTGAAACTGAAGCACTTATGCCTCTTCCAATTGATCTTTCTCATAGACTAGTACGACAACAAGCAGAGGTTATGAAAAGCAATGAGCTTTCATGGCTAAGACCTGATGCAAAAAGTCAGGTAAGTGCAATTTACTCAGATGACGGAAAGACGATTGAAGGTCTTTCAGCAATTGTACTTTCAACCCAACATGATGAAGATGTTATACAAGATGAAATTAAAGAAGGAGTAATGGAAAATATCATTAAGCCAATTGTTCCTCAAGAATGGATACTAGATTCAACAAAGATATATATCAATCCAACAGGTAAATTTGTAATTGGTGGTCCAGTTGGTGATTGCGGCCTTACTGGAAGAAAAATTATTGTAGACACCTATGGCGGTATGGCAAGACATGGTGGTGGTGCATTTTCAGGAAAAGATCCATCAAAAGTGGATAGATCAGCAGCCTATGCAGCTAGATATGTAGCTAAAAATATTGTTGCAGCCGGGCTTGCGGATTATTGTGAAATCCAAGTTTCATATGCAATTGGAGTAGCTAAACCTACATCAATTAATGTAAATACGTTTGATAGCGAAAAAATATCAAAAGAGGCTATTGAAAAAATAGTTGAAGAAAAATTTGATCTTAGGCCTAAAAGTCTTATAAATATGCTTGATCTCAAAAGACCAATCTATCTTCCAACAGCGGCTTATGGTCATTTTGGAAGGACTGATATTGATCTTTCATGGGAAAAGACTGATAAAGCTTCAGAAATTTCACAATAAATAAATATAAGGAAATTAATATGGAAAACGATTATAAAGTTGCTGATATAAAACTTGCAGAATTTGGAAGGAGAGAAATATCTCTTGCAGAAAATGAGATGCCAGCCTTAATGGCGTTGAGGGATAAATATAGAGATGAGCAGCCTTTGGCTGGTGCAAAAATAATGGGATGCATTCACATGACTATTCAGACTGCTGTTTTGATGGAAACATTACTTGATCTTGGAGCAGAATTAAGATGGTCATCCTGTAACATATTTTCAACACAGGATCACGCAGCAGCAGCAATGGCTGCAAAAGGAGTTCCTGTATTTGCTTGGAAAGGTGAAACTGAAGAGGAGTACGAGTGGTGCATTGAACAAACTATTTGTAAAGATGGGAAGCCATGGGATGCAAATATGATTCTTGATGATGGAAGTGATCTTACATCAATGGTGCATGCTAAATTTCCTGACATGTTAGAGACTATCCATGGTGTGTCTGAAGAAACAACTACTGGGGTGCATAGGTTAAAAGAAATGCTTGAAAAAGGCGAACTAAAAATTCCTGCTATTAATGTAAATGACTCAGTTACAAAAGCAAAAAATGATAATAAATATGGATGCAGACATAGTCTTAATGATGCTCTAAAAAGAGGAACCGATATGTTGCTTTCTGGTAAGAAAGGGTTAGTAATTGGTTATGGAGATGTTGGTAAAGGTTCGGCTGCAAGTTTGGCTCAAGAAGGCATGATAGTCAGTGTTGTTGAATCAGATCCAATTTGTGCGATGCAGGCATGCATGGATGGATTTGCAGTTGTCTCATGTTACAAAAATGGTGTGGTAACCAGAGATCCTAAGGATATTAATATGGATGTCATGGGTGATACGGATCTAATAGTAACTACCACTGGTAATGTAAATGTTTGTGATTCTGCAATGATAAGCACTTTAAAAAATACTGCAGTTGTGTGTAACATTGGTCATTTTGATAATGAGATTGATACTGCTTATATGAGGGAAAACTACTACTGGGATGAAATTAAGCCACAGGTTCATAGAGTTTTTAGAGATACAGCTCCAGATGGAACTCCTGATTTGTCGAGCAAAAACTATATTATTTTGCTAGCTGAAGGAAGATTAGTAAATCTTGGAAATGCAACAGGGCATCCTAGTAGAATTATGGATGGATCTTTTGCCAATCAAGTCCTTGCACAAATTCATTTATACAAACAAGGCTTTGCAAATGTTAATGATGCGGATAAAAAAGCAGAAATGTTAACCGTTGAAGTATTGCCTAAGAAACTTGATGAAGAAGTTGCTAGTCTCATGGTTGAAGGTTTTGGAGGAACGGTAACTCAACTCACCAAAGAACAAGCTGATTATATTAATGTTCCTCAGGATGGGCCTTTTAAAGAGGAAAGTTATAAATACTAAAAAGCTTTTATATCAATTTAAATAAATTAAATTCATAATACTGTTTATGAATTTCAAAAAAATTTTTAGTTTAATTGTAATATTCCTTTTATATGGGTGCGGTGTAAAGGGTCCTCTAATATTCTGAGAATTATATTTTTAATACATGAGTAGTTTTATATACAAAGATAATATTCTTTTTTGTGAAAATGTTGCTGTAACCGACATTGTTAAAGAGGTCGGTACTCCGGCATATGTATATTCAAAGAAGACTTTATTAGACAATTTTGATTCCTATTCTAATGCCTTCAAAAAAAATTATGGATTGGTTTGTTTTTCTGTTAAGTCTCTGAGTAATATTTCTGTACTCAAATTATTAAAAAATAAAGGAAGTGGTTTTGATATCGTCTCTGGAGGTGAGTTGGAGAGAGTCTTGGCTGCTGGTGTAGATCCAAAAAAAATAATATTTACAGGCATTGCAAAATCCAACGAAGAAATTATCCAAGGCATAAGAAAAAATATTTTGTCTTTTAATATTGAATCTGAGGCAGAAATGTTAAGAATAGAAAAATTAGCTACTAATGAAAATAAAATTGTTGATGTTGCAATAAGATTCAATCCTGAGATTGATTCAGGTGGACACGAATATATTAAAACTGGAAGAAAAAAGGATAAGTTTGGTGTTTTATTAAAAGGAGTTATCAATTTATCTAAATATATTTTGAATTCTAGTTCGCTAAACCTTATTGGCTTGTCATGCCATATTGGCTCTCAAATATTTGAATTAAATGATTTTGAAGAATCTGCAAAATATATAAAAAAACTTGCTAAAGAAATTAATAAACTTGGTATTGAACTTAAATTTCTAGATGTTGGAGGAGGTTTAGGTATCTCCTATACTGACTCAAGCTTTCCTTCTCCCTCAAATTTGATAAAAGATCTTGAGAATATCTTAGGTGATAGAACTGAAAAAATTATTTTAGAGCCTGGAAGAAGCATTTCTGGAGATGCCGGAATTTTATTAACAAGCGTAGAATACGTTAAAGATAATTATCTTATTATTGATGCTGGAATGAATGACTTAATTAGGCCAGCTTTATATGATGCAAAACATCAAATCATAAACGTTGAGAATAATAAAGTCCCAACAAAAGAGTGGACAATAGTTGGGCCAATATGTGAGTCATCAGATGTAATGGCTAAAAATTATAGCTTGGGTGCATCAGGTGGAAGTATTTTAGCTATTAAAACAGTAGGTGCATATGGGCATGTTATGTCATCAAACTATAATTCTAGACGAAAGCCGCCAGAGATATTAGTAGACGATAATAACTTTGAGATTATAAGAAAACGAGAATCATATGAAGATCTGATAAGACATGAGGTAAATCTTGGGTCTTAATTTTGAAAAATGGCATGGTAACGGTAATGATTTTATAATCGTTAATTCTATTGAGTGCGAATTAAAAATTACTCGAAAAAAAATAACAAAAATTTCTGACAGAAATATAGGAATAGGATTTGATCAGCTAATAAAAATAGATCTTCCAACAAAACCTAATCATGATTTTTTTATACGATTTTTTAATGCTGATGGATCAGAAGCTGGGATGTGCCTTAATGGCATAAGATGTGCTGCAAAATATATATGGAATAACAGCTTTGCTCCAATAGGTACAGTAAATTTCCAAACTAAAACAAAAAACATAGTTTGTGAGCCTAAAGCAAGAAAAATGATTCAGGTTCATATCGAACCACCAGATAAAATTGAGTATAAAAATTTATATAACAAATTAAAAAATAAAGGAGTGAATAATTTCTTTATCTCAAATATTGGAAATAACCATCTTTGCATAAAAATGAAATCTATTAAAAAAATTAATCTTAATGAAATATATAAAAATCTTGAAGGAGTCATAAAGGAACTCGATATTAATTTGTCGATATTTAAAAAAGATGGAAACAGTATTGATATAAGAACCTTTGAAAATGGCGTTGGTGAAACCTTGTCATGTGGATCAGCTGCATTATGCGTTGCTTCATATTTTCTTAAGGATAAACTTCTAAAAATAAGGTCGATTGGTGGTGAATTAGCCTTTAAAAAAAATAAAAATGGTATATTAATGGCAGGTCCTGCAAGTTTTATATACAGAGGAAATATAAGTGACTAAAGAATTAAATCCCAAAGATGTTGAGCTTTTCTTACTTGATAATTTAGATTTCTTTGAAAGTAGAGAATCACTTGTTGGAGAGATGAAATTTAAACATTCTTCTAGTTCTGCCTCATCTATTCTTGAAAGACAAATATTAAAACTTAGAGAAGAACATAAGAATCTTATAAATTTATTATCATCGTTCATTGAAACTGCCAACATAAATGAAGATCTTTTCAATAAATCAAAGAGTCTCACATTAAAAATTCTTGAATCTAATTCTAAACAAGAGATTATAAAAGTAGTCGAAGATGCTTTTAAAAAAGACTTTAAAGTGAACAAGCCAATACTCAAATTTTATAAAAATGAGAGGATCGATGAACTTGAAAAAGTAACTGGTCTTTCATTTCATAAAGGGGCTATTCATTGTGGATCATTCTCTTCAGAAAAAATGTCAGTTTTATTTAAAGATAAGAAAGTTGAATCTATGGTGATTTCAGTAGTGCTTATTGAAAGTCAAATTGGTCTTTTGATGTTAGGAAGCTATGATAGATCTAAATATCTTGGTAACGAAGATACCACTTTTATAGAATATATAAGGGATGTTTTAGAGAAAAAATTATCAAAATAATATATGAAGAATACATCGCCTATTCTTAATGACATTAATGAATACCTCGTTTTTGTCTCACAAGTAAAAAATCTCTCAGAAAATACAACAAAATCATACAAAAGAGATCTTAAAAAACTTTATCTATTTCTAGAGAAATTAAACGTAACAAATTATTCAGACATAAAAGAGGAAATCTGTTCCGCATGGATAGGTGACCTATACTCTCAAAATAATAAGCCTAAAAGTATTCAGAGGCACTTATCATCTGCAAAAGGATTTTTTAGATTTCTAAAAAAAAATAATCTTATCAGCTCGTCACCTTTTGAACTAGTTACTGCGCCAAAATCATCAAATACTTTACCTGACGTTCTTTCTCCAGAGGATGTTGAACAACTTTTGAATTTTAAGCCATCTAATACAATAGAGATTAGAGATATGGCTATAGTTGAGCTAATGTATTCATCAGGATTAAGAGTTTCAGAGACTGTAAACATTAATATTAGTGATTTTGAAGAAAATATGTCTTTTCTGCGAGTATTAGGAAAGGGTTCTAAAACAAGATTAGTGCCGATGGGTAGATTTGCTATTAACGCAATTAATAATTGGATTAGTGAGCGGGAGAAAATTTCAAATAATACCGATGCACTTTTTTTAAATTCAAAAGGTTCAAGACTCTCAGTTAGAAGCATTCAACTGAGGTTAAAAAAAATGGCAATAAAGCAAGGCCTGCCCCCAGTCCATCCCCATATGCTAAGACATAGTTTCGCTACTCATATGCTTGAATCTAGTGGTGATCTTAGAACTATACAAGAACTTCTTGGTCATAGCTCATTATCAACTACACAGATATATACCAAATTAGATTATCAGCATTTGGCAAAAATTTATGACAAATCACACCCACGAGCAAAAAAGTGAATAAAAAAATAAAAATGATAACTTTTGATCTAGATGACACCTTATGGGATAACCGTCCAACAATAATTAAGGCAGAAATAGACACAAGAAAATGGATAGAAGATCAAGTTGGCAGAGTTGAATGGGGAGATTTTAATGATTTTTTAGAACTTAGAGAAGATTTAATAAAAGAAGATGAAAGCATTGCATGGGACATAAGCAAGCTCAGAAAGGAAATCTTTAGAAAAAAACTAACTCATGTAAATCCAAGAAAGTTAAGGAATGAGATTGTAGAAAGTGCATTTGATATTTTTATATCTAAAAGGCATGAAATTGTGTTTTTTGATGGAGTGGAAGAATGTATTGCGGATTTGTCAAAAAAATATTTACTCGGGATATTAACCAATGGAAATGCCGATATTTATAAGTTTAAGATTGGAAAATATTTTAAGTTTTCTATTAGTTCTTTTGAGGCTAGAGATTGCAAACCAAACAGATCTCATTTTGACATGGCCTTGGCCCAAGTAAATGATGTTACTTTTGAAAATATGCTTCATATTGGTGATCATCAAATAAATGATATGTATGCTGCCAATAATCTTGGTATAGATTGCTTATGGTTTAATAATAATCATGATGAATGGACGCAAAATTTTAAAAAACCAGATGAATTCTCATCTTGGCAAAATTTAACAAATATAATAAAAGATAAATATGAAAGATAAAGATCTAATAGAAGCGCTTAAAAACATTATTGAGAAAGAACTCAAAATTTTTAATAAGCTAATTCCAAAAGATGCAGTCAAGAATATTGAGGACAGTATTTTTCCTCAAATTGAAAAAATTGTAGAACAAAGTGGCTATGTCAAAAAAACAAAATATGAAAACCTCAAAAGAATTATTGATAATCTTGAGGAAAGGATCTCTGATTTAGAAAAGAATTAAAGCTGACTTAAATATGTGTCAATTCTTTCAGCATTCATAACAAAAGATGATTTAAGGCTATTTGAAGCAGTTTTAATTTCATTCATATTTACTGCCTCACCAACTTGGATAACACCAATCATTGCCATCATAACGTGTGGATCACATTGATAAACATAAACACCTTCGGTATCAAGAGTAACACTTATATCCATATTCATTTGACCAGACCAAGACTCTGCTCCATCTGGCTTAACATTTTTACTGTATGTTCTGATCCCTCTGATAGCTCTACTTTCTTAACTGCTGCAGAGGCGACGGTTACAGCTGACTGAGATGCTTGTACTGTACTTCCACAATTTTGTCCCTCAACACATACTTTTACTGGTACTGATAGCCTCTCAATGACTGCTTCTTCATATTTCTTTCCATTAAAAAGAATTAAAACAAGTAATGGTAGTGTTAGTAAAAATTTTCTGCTCATAATTTTTTAGGAATTTGGTTTTTGAAGCTCAACAACATAGTCAACTACATTAAGTATTCTTTGATATGGGCCTCTAGGTTCAATAATATATTTTCCATCAACTATCATAATTGGTGTTGAGTTTACACGAAGCTGTCTCGCATTTTTTGTAGCTCTATTAACTCTTTGTTTTACAGTAAAGGAATTTAAATATTTTTCAGTAACCTCTGGTGCAACCCCAAATCCCTGAAGAAAGTTTTTTATAGATTTTTCACTAGATAAAAAGTTTCCTTCTTTATGCATAGAAACAAATACTGCAGAATGAACACTTGGATCGAGTTTTAAAGCTTCAATAGTATAATAAAGTGAAGCATGAAGTTCATGAATAGATCCCCATGCGACAGGCATTTTAGTAAACTTTACATCATTATCTAATTTTGATGCCCATGAATTAACGGGCGCATCAAAGTTATAGCATGCGCCACATCCATACCAAAATGTTTCAGTAACCTCAACAACGCCGTCTTTTTTTACAGGAAGTGGATTATCAACAATTCTATAATCAACTCCAAGTCTAAATTCAATATCTTCTCCACTTACAGATAGAGTAAATAAAATAAAAGTTAAGAAGGTTACTAAATATTTCATTGATACAAACCGTGCATGTAATTAGCCAATGCATCTATTTCATAATCTGTTAGATTAGCAGCAATTGATTGCATTACCAATGATGTCTCACCTGCATTTCTTTCTTTGGATCTATATGCTTTTAAAGTAGATGTTAGATATCCTACTTGCTGTCCAGCTACAGAAGGGTAGCCAGCTAAACTGTTTCCTTGACCATAAATAGCATGACATGAAGTACAAGCAGGAATTTGTTTCTTAATATTACCAAATCTATATAACTGTGTCCCAAGAGCTAGAAGATCCTCATCATTTTTAGCTTGTCCTGTAGTACTTTTATATTCAGAGTAATAAGCAGCTATATGCTTCAAATCATTATCATTTAAAGTTTGTAAATACGGAGTAACTGACATCATCAAAGCATTCATTCTATCTCCATCTCTAAAATATTTAAGTTGTTCATACAAATATCTCTGATTTTGCCCAGATAGCTTTGGCCAATCAGTGCTGATGCTATTGCCATCAGCTCCATGACATGCAGCACAAGAGTCTACTAATTCTGCTCCAATAGCTGCATCACCAGAAATAAAAATTTCTGGCAATTCTATTTCTTTAGTTTTATCATCTGCGGCATTTATACCAGCTGATAAGATAAAAGATATAAAAAATATTAATGAATACTTCATCGAATAAATAAATGTGTGTCTAGTAAGTGTGTATTATAAACATAGGTTGATATGATATAAACGATTTAATGAAAAACCTTTTTAAAAAAACTGAGTTTGTTTTTGGAGTAACAAGCTATAAAAATCTTCCAGAGGATTCCGGATTTGAAATTTTGCTTGCTGGTAGATCTAATGCAGGAAAATCAAGTGCATTAAATACACTTACAGACAATAAAAAATTAGCAAGGATTAGCAAAACCCCAGGCAGAACCACAGAAATTAACTTTTTTAAAGTAAATGAAGATTTGAAGCTATTAGATTTACCAGGATATGGATTTGCAAAATCTAGTAAGGCAAAAAAACAAGATTGGGGGCCATTGTTGGGAGAATACTTCCAAAAAAGACAAGCTCTAACTGCAGTTATTATATTTATGGATATACGCCATCCATTAAAAGAAAGTGACTGGGAAATGATAAATCTTTGCAGAGATTTTAATGTTCCTTTCATACCAGTTCTTACAAAAAGCGATAAATTATCAAATAATAAAATTGCAAATACTATTCAAAATGTTAAAGCTGAAATTAATGAAGCAGATGCTTTAGCTATTTCCTCACATAATGGGGCGGGTTTTGACAATCTTTCAAAAGAAATATTAAAATTTATTCCGTAATGTTAGATTATCAAAATCAAAGTTGCGATCTTACTTTACAAGAAGGTCTAGAGTGCTATTACAAATCTTTTCCTAAATCTAAAGAAATATTCAAAGATAATATAGATTCTGGAACCCTACTAAGAGATCATGATTGTACTCATGTTATTTTTGGGCTAGATATATCACTTGAGCAAGAGTCTATTCTTGACACTTGGGTATTATGGGGAAGTAAATGGGAATTTAAATATTTATTAGGCTATCAAAAACTCCCTCAGATAAAAAAACTATATAAAAATTTAATTAAAGAAATAGGTTATTTTGGAATCGTTAAAATTATATGGAAGCTTGGCAGAATTAAAAGAAAGGTTATATTTAGAACATTTAAGATGAAGAAGAAATGGCCATTTAAAATGCCAGAACGTTATCTTGCCATGAAAATCTCGGATTTAAGAGAAATGCATGGAATTAAAGTTCTTCTACCCGAAGAAATGAATTACGTTTCATTAAAAAGAGTTAATTAGTTGAAAAAGGTACTTGTTCTTTGCTTAGTATTTTTTGTTATTCCAGTTTCAATACATTTCGCTTTTAACAGAGAAAATATTGACATAAATGAATTTAGATTCAATTCTGGATACGAAGAAGTTAAGTTAACTGATGGTATAACTTCTTACAAAGATATTGGAGACAAAAATAATAAGACTATTATTTTAGTTCATGGCGCTACATTTGGATCACTTGCGTTCGAAGAATATGTAAATGTATTTATTGAAAATAATTATAGAGTAATAACCTATGACCAATATGGCAGAGGTTATTCTGATAGAGTAAATACTAACGTAAGTATTGAACTTATGGAAAAACAACTTAAAGAACTTATCCAACATTGTAAAGTTGAAGATGTAATATTATATGGCATCTCTTTTGGTGCAGCGGTTGTTGCCAAATATGCCTCAAATAATCCCGAGAATATTAGTTTCATTGGTTACCAGGTTCCAGTTATTAATTCTGCAAATATTCCATTGTTATCAATAGTTAAGATTCCCTTATATGGTGACTTATTGACAAGAGTTTTTCTGGTTCCAGGTGTTTTAAAAAGAATAGAAGAGCATGAAGACTTAATGAGCAAAAAACTTGTAAATCATTACGTTGGACAATTTAATGTCAAAGGGACTGAAGATTTTTTTAAAAAATTTTTTTTGGGAAATGCTATGGGGAGCAGGCTTAACGATCATGGCACTATTGGAAAAAATTCTATACCGAGTTATTTTGCCTATGCTGAAGATGATATTGAAATAGATTCACAGCTGGTTGAAGAGGCAATTAAAAAATACCATAATCCAATAGTGAAGAAATATTCTGGTGGTCATTTTTTTTCATCCGGTATAGAAAAAGAGTTAGCCCAGGAATTCATTGATAATATTAAATGATATATCGAATTAATGTGCTTCATTCCAATTAGAACCAATTGCAGCTTCAGCTATCAGAGGAATATTTAATTTAACAGTTTTTTCCATAGTGTCTTTCATTTTTTGCATAACTATATCAGCGTTATCTTTTGGACACTCAAAAACTAATTCATCATGAACCTGCATAATCATTTTTACTTCTTGCATTTCGTTTAGTAAAAGCTGATCGATGGCGTTGATTTCATTTAAATAAAGTCGTCTACCCATAATCGTTTCAACAAACTTATCTTCCTTTGCTTTTGCTTTTATATTGTCCATATAATCCCGTACACCTGTATATCTTGTAAAATATGTATCTAAATATTCTTGTGCTTCGCCTCTTGGAATTCCGAGTTGTCTTGTTAACCCAAAAGCAGACATTCCATACATTAAACCAAAATTAATCGCTTTAGCGCTTCTTCTTTGGTCTTGAGAAACATTTTCAATTGAAACTCCAAAAACCTCAGCCGCTGTTGAAGAGTGAACGTCAATATCATTATTGAATGCATGTGTTAAATTCTTATCATCTGATAAGTGAGCCATTATCCTAAGTTCTATTTGAGAATAATCTGCTGATATCAGTATATTACCTTTCTCAGGAATAAAAGCCTCTCTAATTCTTCTGCCTTCTGAAGTTTTTATAGGTATATTTTGTAAATTTGGTTCAGTAGATGACAGCCTGCCAGTTGAAGTTACGGCTTGTTGATATGATGTATGAATTCTTTTTGTCATAGAATTTTCAATATTTATTAAACTATCTGTATAAGTAGACTTTAATTTTGCAAGCGTCCTATATTGCAGAATAATTTTTGGCAATTCATATTCTTCAGATAATCTTTGAAGTGTGTCCTCATTTGTTGATGGTTGACCTTTCGGTGTTTTTTTCAGCACAGGTAAGCCTAATTTTTCATATAGTATTTCTAGAAGTTGCTTTGGGGAATCTAAATTAAATTCTTCACCAGCAATCTTAAAGGCTACAGAAGATAATTCATCAATCTTTTCACCTAACTCCTTAGAGTGGTTGGCTAATTTTTTCTTATCAATTTTTGCACCATTTTGCTCAACTCTTGATAAAACATGAACAAGCGGATATTCAAGATCCTCAAGTAACTTTTGCTGAATGGGCTTTTCTTTTAACAATGGAGATAACACGTTATATAGTCTTAGAGTAATGTCTGCATCCTCCGCAGCATAATCAGTGGCTACATCTAATTTAACTTGGGCAAAACTTATTTGTTTGGAGGCAGTTCCAGTCACATCGGTGTATTTTGTAGTTTTATAGTTTAAATAATAATCAGCGAGTCTATCCATGCCATGTCTTGTGGCTGTACTATTTAATACATAAGACATTAACATTGTGTCTGCTAAAAACTTTGTTATTTTAATACCGTGTCTAGATAATATTGGGATATCAAATTTTAGATTCTGCCCAACAATCTTATCTTGATTTTCTTCTATAACAGGACCTAGGACTGTAACAATCTCATCCATGGATAATTGTTCTGGACAGCCCTCATAGTGATGTCCAATTGGAATATAACAACCTTCGTTTTCTTTCACTGAGAGAGATATCCCTAACATGTTAGCGGAAACAGTTTGTACAGAATCTGTTTCAGTATCTATTGCAAAGGCTTTTGATTTATTTATTTTGTTAATCCAGGAGTTAAGATCTTTTTTGTTAAGGACTATTTGATATTTTCCATTTTTTTTAGGAGCCTGCTCATCTTTATCTTTATTTATTGGTGCAAATTCTAAATCTTTAAAAATTTTGTCTAGTTCATCTTGGTTTGGGTTTAGTTTTAAAAGATCCTCAAACTTTACATTTAAATCAACATCTTCTTTTAAGGTAACTAGGTCAACATTTCTTTCAAGTTCACTTAAGCTATTTCTTAAATTATCTCCTACAACTCCCTTTATCAAGTCAGCATTTTTTATAACTCCATCTAAGTTGCTATATTTGTTGAGCCACTTTGCAGCAGTTTTTTGACCTACTTTTCGTACACCTGGAATGTTATCTGATGAATCACCAACAAGAGCTAGCATGTCTCTTATTTGATTAGGTTTTACACCAAACTTTTCAAATACCTTTTCCTCATTAAAAATTTCATGCTTCATAGTATTCATTAAAGTAGTATCTGGGTCTTCAACAAGTTGCATCAAATCTTTATCTAGGGATGAAACAACACATTTATATTTAGCATCTTTCGCCATTTTGGTTATTGTTGCTATTACATCATCTGCTTCAACACCTTCGATTTCTATGAGTGGGAATCCTATAGCTCTACAAATTGATTTGACTGGATCTAATTGCAATCTAAGTTCATCAGGCATGGGGGGTCTGTTAGCTTTGTACTCTGAATAAATTTCGTTTCTAAAAGTTTTTCCTTTTGCATCAAATACAACGATGATAGGCGAGCCCTCACTGTCTTTTTTTAAATTCATTAGCATATTTGTAACGCCTTTTACTGCCCCAGTAGGCTGTCCTTTTGAAGTGCTTAGTGGTGGCATAGCATGAAAAGCTCTATATAAATATGACGATCCATCTATGATAAAAATTCTATTTTTCATGTTTAACTTTTATATAATGTATTATGACTCTTGTTTTTCTATAATGGAAAAAATTAAAGAAAAATGTACAACAAAATATCAGCAATTGTTAAAAATATTTTCCAAAACTATTTTGA
>LUMT01000496.1_pt1 | contig 26163 bp, 27 predicted proteins | sample 729741 | NCBI WGS metagenome assembly LUMT01 (sample SAMN03860299, study PRJNA289734) | marine metagenome | biome: seawater column; feature: ocean; material: water; isolation source: Red Sea water column Station 192 - depth 50m | place: Saudi Arabia: Red Sea | collected 2011-10-15 | depth 50 m
GTTTAGCGCCGTCCAAGGCTGATTCGGTGCCTAGGTAAATCCTACCTATCGAAGAAGGGTCAAGTGAATTTCTGTCAATAAGTCTGGAAACAGCATTTGCACCCATTGTTGCAGTGTCTTCGTGCACATCAGGTATCGCCATTGCCTCTAGTCCCAGGCCTTTGCTTAGTTTGCCATAGTCGGCACCTCTGAACTCCGCAAAATCTTGCATTGCGAAATATAGTCTTGGGAAATGGAGGGCGATGTCATCAATGCCAACAACTGACATGCTACCAATACGACGGGTAATAGGCCTACATTATGATTACTATGGGACCAATCCCTCAAGCATCAATTAGAACCATTCTACGATTTGCCGGAAATACTGTTTATTGACTCGATTAGATCTTGCTTGTCTGAGAAATGCTGAGAGATGGGCTCTAGTACCTCGAATAGAGCATCGGCTACCGCCATCTTTGCGTCCAGCGGGTGTATTTCTCCATTTGATACTGCATCTACAAATTGCTGTTGATCGGTCCATTCCGACGGTTTGCCGTACTTAGGATCTGGAGACACTACTACCTTCCCAAGTTTAGGCATTATTACATGTTGAGAAATCTCGAATATTGGGGATTTATCGTTCCCCACATCTAGGAAGGACTTTCTAATCTTAGTTCTGATTGATTCCGAATCGTCATCCAAGAGGATCGCATTCTCCGGATCTGACTTGGACATTTTATGGTCAAAGGAGTCCATCCTCCCTCCTGGCCCCTTTAGGCCAGAGAGCATGGGAGTGTGGATGCATGTCGGCTTTGTCCATTGATTCTTCTCCGCAACCTCGCGCATGTACATGTGTGCTTTTCTCTGGTCCATGCCTCCGAAAGCTATGTCGACCTCAAGTTCGAAAATATCCGCAGCCTGCAGGGCAGGATAGTAGAATGCAGCCAGGTCGTTATCGGAAGAGTCCTCGTCCCTACCCATTATGCTGAAGGTTCTCCTCACTCTTGAAAGGCTCATGTTCTTCGAGCATCTGAGGACTCGCTCCCAGTATTTCCCGGAGTCCATAACATCAGATGCGCGAATAAATTGGATTTCACCTGGTCCGGTCCCCTCTCCAGGATTCTCCAAAATTGCCCGAAACATCTCGGACATGTAGTCTGCGGCTGTGGAAATCTTCTCCATGTCTCTTCCGAACTTGTCGTTCACCCAAGCGTGCCAATCTGCCAGAAGTATGATGACATTGACTCCCTCATCCAACAAATTCCTGATTGTATCTCCTAGGATAATCCATCCAAGATGCGCCTTCCCACTAGGTTCCAAGCCTATGTAAGCAGAAAGTTGACCATCTCCGGAATGACATGGAGCACCTCGAAATACAGACTCTAGATGTTCTACGCCAATTACTTCCTGGCATCCAAAGAACATCCTATCAATACGAGCCTTGGATTCGGCAGATATCTCTGGAAGAGTCACTTCTTCTCCCATTGCATCACCTAATTGAACAGTTTATTCAGCTTCTCTGATTTCCCTTTGGCCTTGGTATTCTCATTTTCTTGCAGGAGGGACTCAATCTCCTCAATCAACGATTCCGCTTTCTCTATCTTGTCAGCGGGAATACTATCAGACATCTCCATGAAATGTCGTGCTGACGAAACGGCCGATTTGGCCTTCGCAGCCTTCTTGGCCCATTCCTTCGCCTTGTCCCCCCTTTGTTTGGAATTGTACCCTGTAGCCTTGTCTAGGAACGTAGTCCATCGCTTCCGGTCCTCCATTGCCGATTTCATTGATTCTGGATCGTCGAAATCGGGAGCGACGTTAGTCACATCAACAATCAAAGCACTATTCTCAAACCTTCCAGCTATTGAGGTCATGACCCCGTGAGATCCCTCAAAGGATTCTGCAGAAGTCCTTTCCACCTTCTCGAAGAATTCCTTCGCGAGTTCTGAAAGCCCTCCATTTTCTTCTACTTCTTTGATAATTCCTCTTCGTACGTCGAATCGCTCCATATGCCCTCGAAACGACATTATCACTTCAATACTGCCGACCACAGAGGTTGGGAAGTCAGTAGAATACCTAAACGGTCGCCGCCTTTCGGAGTCATATGCGCAGAGATATTATGGCGCCTTTAGTTGGATTATCAATCATCCTTCTTGTACCATCTTCACTGGCACAATCTACGGTGGAGCTAGGAGGTTCAATTAGTATGTCAGGCGGCGATATGGGCATTGAAGGGATTTCTGTTTCTGAAAATCAAGATTTAATCCTGGCTCATGGTGCAAACTCGGGGATTTTCCTTATCGATTCCAATTCTCCCGAAAACAATTCACACATCGAATGGAGTGGTGACTATTCGCTTCTGGACTCTTCATTCCACCCCGGTGGAAAAACTGCAATCATGGTCGGAGAAGGTGGGAATGTCTTGAGAATGACCTTGGCGAACTCAAGTATCGAGCAGGCCGGTGGCCCTTCCACCTTCGGAGACACCCTGCTAACTTCTGTATCATGGAATGGGGATGGAAGTTGGGCCTATATCGGTGGAGAGGATGGATGGATTTGGAGGTTCAGAGGAACCTCTGACGGAGGAATTGAGGCTATAGTTCTCGAGAATAGAGGAGATAGGGTCATATCGGGCATCTCTTGTCTGAGGGGGCATAATATCTGTGCGATAACCTCGACTTTAGGAGGCATAGGGATTATTGATCAGGAACATGGTTTGCACTGGATAGGCGGTTTTGGGACTCCATGGGTGGACATTGTCTGTCACTCTTCAGAAGTACCAGAATGCATCGCAATATCCAGCGACTTAACCATCGCAAGTATTGTTGTGGTAGTTTCAGAGCCCTCGGAAACCAGAGTTTTTGACAACGACATAGTTCAACTCCAAGGTTTCGTTGGTGCTATGACAGGTATAGAAGCTCAATCTGACGGAATTTCCCTTATTTCACTGGCTCCATTCGGATTAATTGAGCATGATAAAGAAGCTGGGAGGTCATTCCACTGGCTAGATAATATTGACGCTGTAGAATTTGACGTAGAAATCTCGGATCAGAGAATCGTTGGCACATGGGGATCGGGATTCTTCGAGGGGTGGCTAATTACCGACAGGGGCACTTTAGTCTCTTTCGGACCCGTCGATCAGAACGAGGGCGATTCAATTCTAGAAATTTGGATAGGGGTAATTATCCTTGGCGGGGCCACATTGCTGGTGGCATCTCTGATGGTGAGTTCCTCGCCGAAACTAAGCAATTGGTTGACGAAAAGGATTGGTAGCGAGGAAGAGCGCAAAGATGTCCTGAGAAAGGAAAGGGTCCAGTCAAGGAAAAAGGGACGAGCATAGATTCATTTGCAAACTTGTTCGCGGCGGGGCAATAACATGGCATATGAGGCGTTGGACTTTTACGATATCGATTCACTTCTGACCGATGAAGAGAGGATGATTAGGGATGTTGTACGGGACTGGGTGGAGGAAAGAATACTACCAAACATCGAGGAGGCATGCCGGGAAGGCGTTTTTCCTGATGAATGGAGGGCTGAGATCGGAGAAATGGGGATTCTCGGGGCTCCGTTGAAGGGATATGGATGCCCGGGACTCTCATACACCGCTTATGGCCTAATATGTCAGGAGTTGGAAAGGGGAGATAGCGGCGTACGCTCGTTTGCTAGCGTTCAAGGGTCTCTTGTTATGTACCCAATCTGGGACTTTGGCAGCGAAGAACAGAAGGAGCAATACCTGCCAAAAATGGCCAGTGGAGAGTTGGTCGGGTGCTTCGGTCTGACTGAGCCGGACTACGGTTCAAATCCCGGTGATATGCTAACCAAGGCAGAGGATAAGGGCGACTACTTCCTACTCAACGGCGCCAAGATGTGGATTACAAACGGAACTATTGCGGACTTGGCGGTCGTCTGGGCCAAGCTTGACGGCGTAATCAGGGGATTCATCGTAGAGAAGGAGGATGAGGGCTTCACGGCCCCGGAGATGAAGGGTAAGCATTCGCTAAAGGCTAGCGTTACAAGTGAGCTTGTATTCCAAGATTGCAAAATACCCAAGGACAGAATCCTACCTAATGTACAGGGCCTTAGAGGGCCATTTAGCTGTCTCAATAATGCTAGGTTCGGGATCTCCTGGGGTGCAGTAGGGGCTGCTCAGTCGTGTTTCAATTCAGCCAAGGAGTATGCTTTGAGTAGGATTCAATTCGGGCATCCAATTGCATCATTCCAACTGGTCCAGAATAAGTTATCTTGGATGCTGAGAGAAATAACGAAGGGGCAATTGCTTGCGTACCACCTAGGTAAGAAAAAGGACGATGGGACTTGGATTCCAGAACAGATCTCTCTTGCGAAGATGAACAATGTGGATATGGCGCTTGAGATAGCCAGAATGTCGAGAGAAATTCACGGAGCTAATGGGATTCTCGATGAATACCCCGTCATGAGGCACATGGCAAATCTGGAATCTGTAAAGACATACGAGGGGACTCATGATATCCACAATCTGATTTTGGGGAGGCACATCACTGGAATTCAGTCGTTCACCAGAGAGCCATGAATTGTCTAGGGAGTGCGTACCAATATTGAAAGGTCCAGAACATGCCCAGGGGACAGGGATACTGATGGGAGTTGCTGTTCTTCTCAAGCAAGTCCCAGACACAACCGCTAAGATCAGTGTATCGGGTTCGAGGGTGGATGAGTCCGCCATTATCAAGTGGTCGATTAGCCCCTATGACGAGTATGCTCTGGAAAGCGCGATAGCGCTGAAAGAATCAGGTTCTGAAGAGGTGGTTGCGATTACTTGTGGACCCCAGAGGGCCTCGAAATGCCTTACTGAAGCGGCAGCTGTTGGTGCGGATAGGCTGATTCACATCGTGACCGACGCGGATTTCATGGATAGTTGCACTGTTCAGTCGATACTGTCCTCTGCAATCGAAAGATCAGAATGCGATATCGTACTTTGCGGTAAACAGGCTGCTGATACGAACAGCGGTTCTACAGGCCCAGGAGTAGCTAGTCTGCTTGGTTACTCGTGCGTGGGCTCCGTGACCGAGGTCTCCGTGGATGGGGGCAAACTCTCTGCAACCAGGCTTGGGGCTTCGGGATTGGAAAGGATCGAGGTCAGCGGCCCCTGCCTGTTCACATTCGATAAAGGCGAAGTTGAGCTGAGGAGGCCCAACGTCAGGGGCATAATGATGGCAAAGAAAAAGCCAATTGAAAGCATCGGGATAGAAGAACTGGGGATAGAAATTGGCAGCCCCAGAGCATCCCTTCAATCCCAATCATCTCCTCCGGAGAAGCCCCCGGGCCAGAAGTTCGAGGGAGCCAGTTCAATCGAAATAGTCGTGGGCAAGTTGAGAGATGAGGCCAAGGTAATTTAGAGGTGTGAAAATGAATATCGTGATAATTTCTGAAGCTAGCAACGAGTCTTTGCATCCTGTGACTGCGCAGATAGTCGGAGCGGCTTCTTCTCTCGGAGGGCAAATTAGCGTGATTTGCCCGGGAGGGGTTGGTTCACGAGAAGCCGCAGATATTACTGGGGTTAGCAAAGTCATCTCCGTTGAAGGGGATTGCTTCGACAGCTACGACTGTATGGCATGGTCTGATGCGATTTCACCCTTCATCGACGGGGATCTCGTGCTCACGTCTTCCTCAGCAATTGGAAGGGAGATGTCGTCGGCAATTGCAGCCAAGAAGGCATTTCCTGTGGTTCAAGACATCACAAGCCTGAACGATGGAATCTCAGTTACAAGATCAATCTTCTCAGGTAAGGCAATCGAAAAAGTGGAAGTGTCATTGCCGTGCGCACTGAGCCTACGCGCCAACACTTTCCAGCCTGCGGAGGGAGGAGGAAACGCGGAGATATCGACGGTCAATGTGAGTCAGGAAGTTTCCGTCGCAGTAAAAGAGGCCCTGGCTAAAGCAGGAGAGAGACTAGACGTGGCAGAGGCGGACATCGTTATCTCTGGTGGAAGGGGGATGGGCAATCCGTCGAACTTCTCGCATCTTTATGAGGTTGCAGAAGAGATAGGAGCCGCAGTTGGGGCTAGCAGGGCCGCTGTTGACACATGGGAGGATATACCCCATAGCATGCAGGTAGGCCAGACAGGTAAGACCGTGACGCCAAGCCTGTACATTGCAGTAGGAATCAGCGGAGCCATACAGCATCTGGCTGGGATGAGGTCCAGCAGATACATCCTAGCGATAAACAAGGATCCGGATGCCCCTATCTTCGGAGTGGCCGATTACGGCATTGTTGCCAGTTGGGAAGATTCTATTCCCGCGCTTAAAGAGCACTTGTCTGCAATCATGTCAGACTGATGCCTGCTCTTTGCTTGAGTCGGAGCGAGTTCTACTTATCCTACTCAGATACTCCTCAGTAATTCCGCCTGTGACGTAAATCCCATTGAAGCATGAGCAATCGAATTCTGCGATTTGGCTGCCGCTCATTCCTGTGCAGGCATCGACCAAGTCACCCAGATCTTGGTATATCAGCCAATCAGCCCCAATTGCCTGGCGGATTTCGTCGTTGGTCTTACCATAAGCCACATACTCCTCCTTAGCGGGCATGTCTATCCCATACACGTTAGGATGTACAATAGGGGGGGAAGAGGAAGCAAACAAGACTCGTGATGCCCCCGCATCTCTGGCCATCTGGACTATCCTCCTGGAAGTATTACCCCTGACTATGCTATCATCAACGATCAACACAGTCTTGCCGTTGAATTCCTCGGATATCGTATTCAGTTTCTTCCTGACGGAGTCCTTGCGAATTTTCTGCCCCGGCATGATGAACGTCCTACCAATGTATCGATTCTTCACGAATCCCTCCCTGTATGGAACTCCAAGTGCGCTTGATAATCCTAGAGCGGCAATCCTTCCACTGTCTGGGACTGGAATAACGGCATCTATACCATGGTCTGGAAACAAAGACTCGATCCTACTAGCCAGAGCTTCCCCCATCCTCAATCTAGCCTGGTGCACTGAAATTCCATCGATTACTGAGTCTGGCCTTGCAAAGTACACATGCTCGAAAACACATGGCGTATGATTAACATCAGAGTGGCAATTCTTCGCATGAATCTCACCATCCATCCTCACTATTACTGCTTCTCCAGGAGATATGTCCCTGTCGTTCTCGAACCCTATGGACTGGCAGACTACGCTTTCTGAAGATACTAGTCTCTCTGTGAATCCGTCGACCTCCCTCTTTCCGAGAAATAGGGGCCTTATCCCATGTGGGTCCCTGAAGGCCACCACGCCCCAACCAGTAATTAGGCATACCACACTATAGCTTCCTTCCGCTCTCAAATGGGTCCTTTCTACGGCTCTGAAGATGTCTTCCTCGTTCAGTGCCGCCATCCCTCCTGGCCTCCCATTTACAGATCTCTGAATCTCTGCAGCGAATAGATTGAGTAGGGCCTCTGAGTCCGAACTCGTGTTAATCCTCCGATGATCATACTCTAGGAGTCCTGAAATTATATCCGGGGTGTTGTTCAGATTACCATTGTGAGCCAAGCTGACTCCGAACGGGGTATTGGTGTAGAACGGTTGTGCCTCATCCGAAGAGCTAGAGCCCGCCGTTGGATATCTGACATGCCCAATTCCCATTGATCCTTCTAGCCTCTTCATGTGCCTGTCTAGGAAAACATCGCGGACTAGTCCGTTCGCCCTCCTATGGCAAATGTTCTCAGAATCACTGGTAACAATTCCAGCAGCATCCTGCCCTCTGTGCTGAAGAACAATTAGACCATCATACACAGACGGAGCTACATGAGTGTTAGGAGAACCAACTATTCCGATGATGCCGCACATCGGTATCATCATCCGGTAAGAGAACAAGGCTTAGGCATTTACGGCTCGTACTACTTCTTCTGCCACATAGTTCTGTTGCGCTTGTTCCACCTATACTTCCTCATTCTGGACGTAACTCCATAACCACAACTTGCGCATTGCCCCTTTTGCTTATGATAAGAATGACGCCCACATCTACGACAACGGATATGGGTGGACTTCTGCCTCTTCCCCATACTCGGAGTTCCCTTCGACATGCACTACAACCTCACTGAGACGACGCGCCCACCGACCGATTTGTTAAGAGGGTTATCCTGAACAAGGCGATTGTTAGTATAGCAGCAAATACGGGAAAAAGGCTGACTAAGGTCACTATTGATGAAGCGATTGAGTCTTTAAAAGAAGAAGCTGGTCCTGTGTCGGAAAGCATCATTGTCGTGTATATGGAAGCGCCGACAAGAACGATTGGAACGAATAGTGCGAGCGATCTATTGAATCTGTTTAAAGTAGAGGCGAAATGAATGAAGCAGAAAGACGCAGACAGAGCGACACCCCCTGCAACCATAAGCATGAATTCTGAGAAGTCAATCTCCATGGCCATCCCCTCCCAGTCGTCTAAGTAGAATTGCCCGAACAAGTTCCCCCTCCTCTTCTGAGAGGGGATCGGAATAGGATTCCAGTCCAATAGACCTGTCGAGAAAAGAAGCGCCAGTATAGACTAGGGCGATTCCCAAAAAGATTCCCAGGAGGGAGGATGAGGCTCCAATTACGTCTATGGAAGAAACTGAGACATGTTCGAGATAGCCAATTATCCACGAGATGGCGATAACCACCCATCCCAGAAGTAGTCCAGAAGAGGATGGCTCGCCATATGTCGAAGAGCTTTTCAGAACAAGAATCGCACCCAAGACTAATGGGGCACCCCATTTTATTAGAGCGATAATTGAGTTATACACTTCACTTTCCGCATCGTCCAATTTTTCAGGTAACAGAACGAATGATGCTATTCCAAGGAGGGCTAAGGGAGGGCCGAATCTGCTCCTTTTGAAGGATGGTCCCATTCTATGTAGGCTGAACCCTGCAGCTAGTAAAACTAGTGAGGACCAGAGGATGGCCTCATCGACAACCATGGGCCCCGGATGTAAGTGAGATTCTTGTGTTTTTCTTGCAGCGGAGGGAGCACATCACCTAATCGCTCGACTAGATTCATATACGGGTCATCGGTGGCTCGCGGCGCACAAGCAGTGAGGAGGGTGACAAATGGTAAAGATGCCAAGGAAGGTCATGAGATACAGCCCCTCTGCTGGAAAGCATACCGAACACACGGTTGAGAGAGTCAAGAAGAGGAGGGCTAGCGAACTAAAGTGGGGTCAAAGAAGGTTCAGAAGAGTAACTGCCGGGTACAGAGGTTTCCCTCGTCCGAAGCCTTCTGGTGAGAAGCCTACGAAAAGGGTAAACTTGGTTTACAGGTGCACAGAAACAGGGAAAGCCCACTCTCCGAAAGGGAAGAGAGCAAGAAAATTCGAACTTGTAGATAATTGAGGAGAGAAAATGGCGGGAAGATTTCTTAGAGTTTCTTGCAAGGATTGCGGTAGTGAGGCCATAATTTTCGATAGACCCGCGACCACAATTGCATGTGCTATTTGTGGATCGACTCTTGCAGTGCCGGCAGGCGGGCTAGCAGAACTTACAGGATGCACTGTCGTCGAGGTTCTGAACTAGAGAGGCAGAATCTTGGCGGATCAATCCAACGACTGGCCCGAGGAAGGGGAGTTGGTAGTCTGCTCCGTAAAAAGCGTGAAGGAAAACGGGGCCTACTTGTCCCTGGACGCATATCCCGAAAGGGAAGGGTTCGTTTTCATTGGGGAGATAGCTACTGGATGGGTCAGGAACATCAGAGCCCATGTTAGAGAGGGGCAGAGGTTGGTTGCCAAAGTAATCGGAGTGAAAAAGGACAGAGACAGCATCACCCTCTCAATAAAATCAGTTTCCGAAGAGAGAAGAAGGGATGCATTGCAGTCGTGGAAGAACGAACAGCGTGCTTCCCAGATCATGAGGGTGGCTGCAGAGAGAATTGGTTGGAAGGAGAATAAGACCGAGGAAGTCTCCGAAGAAATGAAAGAGGCCTTCGGATCACTTTATGGGGCCTTGGAGGAATGTGCCATAAACGAGAGTGCGCTGGAGGAATCGGGGTTCGAAGGGGATTGGATAGCAACGGTCACTGAGCTGGCAATAGAGAATATCATCCCTCCATTCGTGGAAATAAGAGGAATGTTCGAAATCAAGGTTTGGGGCCCAGAGGGAGTCAATGCCATCAGTAGCGCCCTGCAGGCTGCAGAGGATAGCGCTAAGAGCGAGGAGGAGGTAACCCTCACCTGTCACTATGACGGGGCCCCTAATTACAGAGTTGACATCAAGGCCCCAGACTACCCATCTGCAGAGTCGGTATGGGAATATAATTCATGAACCGAATCGATAGGCCTAGTCTCAATCATGGCTAGGACCAGACTCCAGAGATGCATCGAATGCAGAGAATTCGGCCTTGGGGAAAAGTGCAAGACCTGTGGAGGGAAGATGGAGTCTGCAGCTTCACTGAAATTCTCTCCCGAGGACCCCCAGGGGTCCAGGCGGAGAAAGAGGCAAGATGCTGGAAGTGACAAGTGGGTCAAATCGCTACCCACCCCCAGGAAGGATGATGCTGCTTGAACAGAGCCAAGATTCACTGGCTTGAGGGGGCAGGGCTTCCAGAGGGCTCGATGATTCTGGAGGCGGTACCCGGAGTGGGCAATGTCGGCAAGATACTGATTGACGCGGTGGTAGAAAAGCACCCTTCGAGGACGATTGGCTGGATACTGCATCCCGACTTCCCCCCTCATGCCACCTTATCCGAGACCGGTTTGATTGGCCCTCCAAGGTTGGACATCAGCAAGATAGTCCTCCCGGACGGGGAAGAACTGGTGACAATAACCGGAATAATGCAACCAATGACAGCATCGGGTCAGTTCGAAGTGGCAGAGGCCGTTCTGGACCTTGCTGATGGGTCGGGGGCGAGTCGTTTGCTCGTTCTAGCGGGCCTTGCCTCTGAGCCTGAACGGCGTTCGATTTTCGCAGTCTGCTCGGCAAAGGAGATCCGGAAGGCTCTCGAGGCGGATGACATTGAGGTCAGTAAAGACCAACCGAAGGCAGGAATGATCGGAGTCGCTGGGATGGTTCTTTCCTTGGCCCCGACCAAGGGCGTCCCTGCGATAGGGGTAATCGCAGAGACTATCGGGGCAAGTTCCGACATTCTGGCCGCTGAGAGAATGTCGAGGTGGATAGAGCAGGCCTTCGATGTGACTCTGGATCTTGATCTGGACACCACGAAGGAGATCGCTGCCAGGCTGATGGAGAGAATAGGGGAGGAGGGTTCCATTGATGATTACCTGAGGATGGACGAGAACGAGGCTTCCTCTGACTTCTACGTTTGAAGGGCCTATCTTCTGGTTCTTCTCTTGCTCTTGCTTCTGCCACCGGAGGATTCCTCTACGGAAATCTTCCTACCCTTGAACTCTGACTTATTCATCGCCTTTATGGCGGCCTTTGCCCCTTTCTTGTCTGCGAATGTAATGAAGGCAAAGCCGCGAGGCTTCTTCGTCTCCCTATCCAATGCCATGTGGACGTCGTTCAACTTTCCATGGACTGAGAAGGCTTCTCTCAGGTCATCCTCAGAGGCATCGTAGGACACGCCTCCCACGAACAGTTTGACTCCGTGCTCCTTCTGTGCCTTTGATCTCGCCCTCTTCATGACCTCCCTCTCCTTGGCGAGCTCTTCCTTGGTTGCCTTGCCTGACTCGACTTTCTCCATGCAGTCTCGACACCTCAGAGGCTTGCCGGGAGTAGGTTTGAAGGGCACCTTGGTATCAATACCACAAAGAGTGCAAGTTGCGGGGAACATCTCCCTCTGAGGCCTAACCCCTCTGCCTCTTGGAGAAGGCGCCCTCTTTGCAGATTCGGGAATCTCATGAGTCCAACCCCTCCTATGATCCGCGGCAGGTGAGAGGTATGGCCTAGCGCCCTCGTGCCCCAGCATCGACTCGGCCTCCTTGGACCAACGCTCACCTGGGCGGTTCAGACTTTGGACATCGGAGTCAGAGGGTATCTCGAAACCATGCCCGAATCCGTTTGAGAGGGCTCTGAATCCGCTGTAGTCACATCGAGGGCATTCCACATTGAAGTCTGGCTTTCTGTCGCTGGCCAGAAGATCAACGCCGCATACGGGGCATGAAGCGTACAGGACGCCTAGTTTCGGATCTCCCTTGGTGGAGGCTTTCAGCATGGGCTCCACGTTGATTACTCTTGCACGGACTATGTCCCGCTTCCTCATTCCGTCTCCTGCGGATGGGATGAAACGGTCGACTATCTCTGAGACATAGATATCTGCGAAGAGTTTCAATGCTGGAACAGACCTGTGTCCCCCTTCATTGGTCTCTATGTGCAGGACTCTCAATTCGGCAGTCTTCTCATTGAGCCTATTGACCTCCCCTATGATTACATCCCCCATCTTTGGCGAGTTTAATGGAGGTACGGCGGAATCAACCGAAATCACACCTGAGTTATTCACGATTCTTCCAGATACTAATGCAACATGCCCTCTTTCTGTGGAGTGGATTCCACTTCCCAGCTCCTCCCCGGTCCCGATCTCAATGAGATTTCCCGGCGTGACTTGGTCACCGACTGATGCTGCCATCGGCCCGCCGACCCGAAGACCCCCTATGAACGGTACGGCAGTAAAAGAAGAGGAGTCACTTGGGAGAAATGCGCCAAAGCGAGGCTCTAGTTCTTCCTCTCATTCTTGAATGGTGTCCATAAGTTGCGGGAAGGGCGAATTCTAGATCTCCGTATTCTTCAGAAGACCAGTCAAATTCCTTGAAGAAATTCCTGATGTGAGTCGCTCTTGAGCTATGCATCAAATGTGCAATGGTACCGATTGAGATGATTTCCTCTAAAAATGGCCTATCAGAGGCTTTCTTTTGAGTTCCCCACGGAGGATTGGATACTACAATATCGGCTTCACGGATTCCAATATCCTTTTTACCGATTTTAGAATTTATAATTTTAACACGGTCACTGATTCCTAGAGACTGGGCATTTCTAGTGGAAACTTCACAAGAATCTGCGTCTGAATCCACCAGTATTGCTGACCCTGCCCCCAATAGAACGGCTCCAATCCCCAGAATCCCATTTCCACACCCCAAATCTACTACTCTACAACCAGGCTTTAGGTCATTGAACGATTGAATATCGAAAAGCCATCTTGCTGCGATTTCTCCCTCTGTCTGGTATTGCTCAAGATTCAGATCAGGGTCCGATATTCCCTCCAACTTTGAGAGTTTGATCGCTAACGAGCGTAGGCGCATGGTTCGACATTACCCCGAGGTGTTTGAATTAATCCAAACGCTAGTTCGAATGGATAGTTCAAATACTCTCGATTATTTACTCCCATCATGGAAGCAATGGGCCTGGCCTATGTGGCATTGGGGATGCTAGCGGGTGCAAGCTTGGGATGGGCACTGGCTAGGTCAAGAACCAAGTCGGAAACAAATTCAGTAGAAGAGGAGCTGATTAGGGCGAAGGCACTTCTGGAAGTTGGAAGCAAATCGGAAGAAAAGACACATCAGCAGATGCTGGATGGATTCAGAATAGCAGCTGGGGAGGCCTTCTCTAAAGCTGTAGAGACTGCTGACAAGCAAAAAGAGTCCTCATTCAAGAGGGCTACAGAGGATCTTAGACAGGACCTTGGGGGATATATCGAAGCAATTCAAGACGCTAAGGAGAAAGACATTGCAAGAGTTGCCAAATTAGGTGCCAAGGTCGACAATGTGAGTGCTCTGGGGACAAGCCTCGCCCAGGAAACAAGAGAGCTTACCTTGGCTTTGAGAGGTGATTCCCAGGCACAGGGGGCTTGGGGGGAAGTAGTAGTTGAGAACCTTTTGCAGAGTATGGGTTTTGTTGAGGGAAGGGACTACATCAAGCAAGAGTGGGATAAAGGAAAGAATGGTGAGAAGGGTAAAAGGGCGGATTTCATACTGAAACTACCTGAAAACCGTCAAGTGGTAATCGATTCAAAGGTCTCCCTGACTGCTTATACAGAATTCGTGAATGCGGAAGATGATGCAACCTCTGATTCGGCGATGAAAGCGCATTGCAGGTCTATCAGAGAACATTCAAAGAAATTAGCTACTAAGAACTATGAGGACATGGAAGGGTATAACACTCCTGATTTCGTCCTAATGGTGGTCCCCCTAGAAGGAGCTTTCATCGATGCAATGAGAGCGGATCAGAGTCTCTACGAGGATTTGCTCGTAGACAGGAGGGTGAAGGTTGTTAGTGGTTCGAGTCTGATGCTTACTCTAATGCTCATTCAGGAATTATGGAAAAGAGAGAAACAAACTAGGAACCAGAAAGAGATAGTGGAAAGAGGGGGGAGGCTCCATGACAAGGTTGTTCTATTCTTGGAGACGTTTACAGCCTTGGGGTACGAACTAGGACAAGCTACAGATGCATATGAAAAGGCTCTGGAGCAACTTAGCTCAGGTTCGGGGAACGTCATAAGGCAAACTGAGATGCTCAAGGAGCTAGGTTCCAAGACTAAGAAGGACTTGCGCGAAAAGAGTGGCTTGAGAAGTCTAGCGGAGAGGGCGGAAGAGGAGGAGTCATTTCCTGAGTCTTCTTCGGAAGACCATGATAGATTGGGAGAAGCACAAATTCAATGAAGTCGTCAATATCGTTGGCGAATATACTGTTCTAGATCTCTCCAAGGGCCATTGGGTAGCTCCTGAGACGGAGTTCAGCGTAGGGAAGTATGATGAGCTCAGACCTGGCATGTATAACACAGAGATATTTGCAGGAGAACGCTTCCTCCACGTGGGTATCGATATTTGCGGACCTGTGGGCACCCCTTGTATGTCTTTCATGGAAGGGGAGATATCACACTTCGGATACAACCCAGAACCAGGAGATTACGGAAATGTAATAATTTCCAAACACGATTTGGGCGGAGTAAGTCTTTGGGCCCTATATGGGCACCTGAGCGACGAGTCAATAGAAAAAATGAGAGTAGGCAAGAAGATTTCTCCTGGAGAGGTAATTGCATGGTTCGGGGATTATCACGAGAACGGTGGATGGGAGCCTCACTTACACTTCCAACTATCTTTGGTTGAGCCGACTACGCATGACCTTCCAGGTGTCGTTTCCCCCCTAGAAAGAGAGCAGGCTCTCAGAGACTATCCCGATCCCAGATTAGTTCTTGGTCCACTCTACTGAAGAGATGAGAGGTGAGACTTCAGAGACTCTATGGCAGGCATATCCGATGGATCCTCGCCCGTCAGTAATGCTAGGCCAATTGAAACCCAATCTGTAACATGTGCAGCGTAGAGTAGCCTTTCCAGAAGGCTCTCTCCTTCGCAATCTATCACCCACGCCGGTTTGGCTTCGATTTCTTCCAGCATCCACTCAATCCTTGAGTTCGTTCTAGGGTGGATGTCCTTGCTGGTCAGAACAAGTAGTGCCCGGTCGTGAGGGGATTCGCTAGTCCATGCAACTATCTCGTTGTGGTTCATCTCAGGGACATCGGTAGCACCTGCAAACTTAGCAGAGTTCTCGTTCAGCTGACACGTGAAACGGTATGCTGCTGCTCCCAGGCATGTTGGGGAGACTATCCCAATCTCCCTCCCAACCAGTGATCTGGAGAGCGTAGCAGCCATCCCGGAGTTAGTAGAAAGGTCTGATTCTGAAGACGCCCTAGACAGTCTGCTGAGCATCTCTTCTATCTCAACGGAGCTGGGTTTTGGAAGAATTCCCAATGCCCAACAGGCCGATAATTGAGTCCCGAAGATATGCCCGAAGGCAGAGCGAGGCATTTGGCCCGGGGGCACATTGAGGCACGCCGATCCTTCGGATTGAGAGATGACGTCCTCTAACTCCCCTCCTGAGCAAATGCCTACAACGGTTCCACCGGCAGAGATAACCTCCCTGACACCATCGAGGGTCTCCTCTGTATTGCCCGAGTATGAAGTAGCGATAACAAGCCACTCGGGCCCCCACCAGCTTGGCACTCCATAGTCGGTCCAAACAACAAATGGAAGTCCTCCGGAGTCATCGGATAGGGCCTTCAGGAACAAGCCGCCTGCTCCGGACCCGCCCATGCCCAGGCATAGCACGCCACTCCAGTCCGTGTCTTCTTCCAAGTCCAATCCGGTAGTCAAAGACAATCTCAGATCCTCAACGAATTTCCTGGTGAAACCTGCCATATCACGTAAGTCAAATTCGGAGAGAAGTGACTCAAAATCGGGCTCGTCCATCTTCACTCACCTTTACCTGATACTGGCAGTGCTAGCCACTCACCATCTATGAAACCAATGCGTAACTCTACCGAAGACCCGTCATCGTCGTAGGGAAGGGCCACCGTCGACACCTTGTAGTCGCCGGGATCCATGAATTCAGCACCGGAGGTGTCCCTGTTCAGGATCTGCACAACGCACTGGTCGGAAAAGGAGCAAACCACGGAGGAGGACTCCATATCTCGCCATGTTGCTCCTGTCCTCTCAAATCTGTCCAGCCTTCTCAGAATCGGGCCCTCCTTCTGCCAGCTGTCGACTATCCACAGCGCCTTCCTGAGACGGACCACGTCGCCTACCGAATATGCTGGCTTCCTGTAGCTTAGGGTCAGCCTTGTCACTTCCACTCCGTCATTTACTCCTACCACAGTCGAGCTCTCCTTCACCGAACCTCCAAACGACTTTGTAAGCCTCCTGCCCCAATTCCTAGCAAGGCTCTTGGATCCTAGTTGGAGGTCCCATCCCCCTGGAACTGGCCCTTCCTTCGATATGAAGAACATGGGGTTTGGTTCCATTGAGGCCAGTAAATCGTCCAAAGTTGAGCGGATTCGAGATAATTCATCTTCGTCTAGCTTCCTTCCTGCTGATCTTAGTTGTACCGTGGCCTCGAAGTAGTCGCCATCCTTCCTGGTGCATGGAGTGCAAACCGCATTACTAGTCTGTAACAATGGAGCATGGGAGTCTTGGAATTCGTAACCGTCTATCGAACCCGAAACATCCACATGAAGTCTGTTTGTTCTCTGGTCTATCTCTTGAACAGAGAATGAGACCTTGACATCCTTAGCCCTCTCTTCTAGAGTCAGATTCTCTCTAATCCTGAGGTCTGCGACGCTATGGGCATCCATTGAGGACCACCCCCCTCGTATCTCGAAGGCCTCGCACTTTGCACATCTCTTCTGTTGGATCGTCTCTGGCATCTTTGACAGAGTGGTACGCTTCCTCAGACATACCTCACACAGCCTATCCGAGGAAAGCGGTGGGTCTGCGCCGCAAGTGATACAGAACGACCCTCCAGACATGCTTCTCCCAGTTCTCCGCTCAACCTCCCTGTTAGAAGGCTTACGACCAGTTTGAGGCTATTCTTTGGAATCTTCTGTTGGCTTTCCTGCTATCTCTCTTTTCAGTTTTGACAGGGATGAAATCCTACTGAACGTGTAGGAGAAAAGCATAGCGGCCAGGATCGAATAGGTCACAATTGCCTCGATCTCGCCATTCATGTCAGCACTTCCTTGTCGATTATCCTGTTCTCCTCCTCCAATTCCCTTCTCAGCGTGTATATCGAGTAGTTCAGCAATACCAGCCCGATGAACAGTACCAAGAAAGAGAATGCTCCAAAGCCCATTAGTTGCTTGATTTCCAAATCAACTCCCGTCTCCCCTGATTCCCTCAGAATCACACCAGGGTGTCGATTCCTCCATAGAGTGGTCGCAACAGCTGTGACGGGGACAAGAACGAAGCCGAACAAACCTATTGCAGCTAGGGTGTCTCTAGTTTCCTCGCCATCCGGCTGGCTTCTAATCGACATAACCAGGAACAACGCGACTGACGTAAGAAGGGCGTATGAGTTCAGCCTCACGTCTCCCCAATCCCATGGAACCCCCCATTCGGCAGAACCCCAGATAGGGCCTGAAATAATCACCCCAAGCCCGAAGAGAAGACCTAGTTGCGAGCCTATGACCAGCATTGTCCAACCACTCTCGGACCTCCTTACATACCAAGATGAGGCCCCTATGAAGAGGAGGCAAAAGGATAGGAAAGAGGTCCAAGCGAATGGAACATGCCAGTACAGGATTCTATAGGCTTCGGGGGCATTCCACGAGTTCGGGTCTACCAACGGTGCGTAGAAGAAGCCTAGTAGAGCCGTTATGACTACGCAAATCACACCAACGATTGTAATTGGAATCGCCAAGGTACTGTAATTTTCCATATCACTGGGATTTTATCATTAGTCATGAATGCTATTAGTCAGTAATCTGGAATCATCACTGCCGCCAACCAGACCAAGGCTGAGATTAGGCTAGCGATTATGCAACTAACTACTGGGTCATGTACTGAGAGACTCCATGACATTCCATTGTCCATAATAGAGGAAAGTGCATCGGTCAACTCTAGAAAAGGCCATACCAATACAATCAGTATTAGGGGAGCCGGGGCGGAAGACGATCTAGAGAGGTCGGAGACCAGTAGATGCAGAGCAGTAGCGGCTATTGCCAAATCCATTAGGGCTAGAGCCGGAATCCATAGCCAGATAGCCACATCTTCGTATTCCCCTCCGTTGAAAGTTCCCGAAAGAACTACCCATGACAAGTAAGTAATGGGAATCGGCAGAAGAATAGAGGCTCCTGTGATCGAGAGTGCCGGTCGTGCTATGGGCCCCATTACTGCATTCCACCAACGCCCACAATCCGATTCAGAGAGTCGCTGCACCAGGGCAGGGGAGGAAACCGCGGCGATGAATGCGGGAGCTAGTATCAATGATGCATGAAGGCGGCTGTCTTGGAGTTGGAAATCCTGCCCAGACAATAGAGCATATGACAGGAGGATCGCCACTAATGCCGGCGTGACTCTTCCGACGGTTTCTATGGGATTCCGCACCTCCATCTTCAAAGACCACTTGACTAGTGAGGAAACTGGAGTTTTGTTGCCTCTTTCTTCTGATTGTGGCAAATCGCATATGTCACCCAATGACTTTCCTATTTGCTCTTCTATGGATCCATCCCTGATGGTAAGTACTCTATCCGCGGTTGAGGAGATATCTTTGTCATGAGTTGCAATCAGAATAGCATGATTCCTGGAGGATAATGATCTAATCCAGCTACTTAGGATATCCTTGGCGGAGTCGTCTAATCCTTCTGATGGCTCATCAAGAAGTACCACCAGTGGGGAGTTACTGAGAGCTGCTGGAGCTAAGCCACCCAGGATTGCCACCCTTCTACTCAGTCCTCCGGACAGATGGGCCAACCTATCATTGGCCCTATGTTCTAGACCCCATAGAGACAATAGTTCCATGATTTGGTCGTCACTATGTTCTATTCCGGCCACTGAGAGTGAAACGGAAATTCTCTCCATGACGGTCTCGTCAAACCCATAGAAGGAGGTTGGTTTCGCCTTCCCTGTGAATCTCTGACAACTATCGAGTTTCCGTTTTCTGCCCAAATCACGTCTCCTGACCGAAGTGGAATAAGTCCTGCGAATGCCTCAATGAGGGTTGTCTTTCCGGACCCATTCTCACCCATGATCACAACGACTTCCCCCTGGCAAAGAGTCTCTGAGACCCCATCCAGCACCCGCTGTGTCCCTCGATGTACAACTAACTCAACGACTCGGGCCAGTGCTGGCGAGGACATGTTTGTACGAGGGCGACTACTCATATTGATTATTCCACGGCAAACGAATCCCTATTTAGAGCGGTCATACGGGAAGTGTCATGCCAAGGGACCTTGACTTCACATGGGCTCAACTAGAGGGGTCAGACCTCGTGCTGATGGCTTTCCTAGTGATAATAGCAATAGTTCCAATCGCCAATGCTGCCAGGAATAGGGATAGTATTGCCCTAGGAGTTGTTCTTTCCATAATTCTCGTACATTTTGTACAGTTCTTCCTATCCACTTTCGAAAGCGCTCTGGATTTCTACCCTGTCGACATATTCAGCGTCATTCCGGTTTTGGCTGACGACCCTCTACACCAACACAGGATCTTAACGTCAGCTTGGCTGCATGGAGACTTCATCCACGTCCTAGGAAACGCACTAGTGATCGCACTGGCAGGAGTGCCTTTGGAGCAGAGAATGGGCGGAAAGAGGTGGATTGCGATTTACGTTATTGGATTGGTGGGGGGGAATCTAGCCTGGATCATTTCACATCAGGATTCAGCCGTCCCTGCGATAGGGGCCAGCGGTGCCGCATTCGGAATACTGGGAGCATACATGGCCTGCTGGCCGGAGGACAAAATCGAGTTTCCACTGATCTTCTTGATCAGGGCATGGCCTGTATGGTTGATTGCGTTCGTACGACTTGGGTTGGAAATCTTCCAGATGTACTCAATACAAAGTGGAACTGCCGGAGAGACGAATATTGCACATTTAGCTCACATCGGCGGCTTCTTCCTAGCATATGCGTTGGCCAGACCGATAGCGAAAGGAGCTCCCAGTCCCATCGGATTAACTGACCATTCCATGGGCGGGTCTTCGGTTTCCGATCAGATCAGGATACAGTTGCAGGAAAACCCCTAGAAGGAAGAGCTGAAAGAGTTCTGATGAAATTGAGGGAGGAAGGCGACGAGCTTGAGACAAGGAGGGCCTGGCTTGAGGAGTTGGCCGAGAATACCATTTGCCCCGTTTGTGGAGGGGAAGTTTTGACTGTTGACGACAGAGGAGTTTGCCGATTAAGTTGTAATGTTACCGCTGAACATATTAGGTGGCCATAAGTGATAATCCGACGCACACAGACCGGTTGGAATTATACAGGTCTTGAGTTTGGCTCTCTAAGAGAGCCATGAAAACGAATAAAGGCAAGTTATCCCCTATGTTGGTTGCCTTACTGGTTTTCTTACTAGACGTACCAATAGGTTCTGCATATATTTCCGATGCACAGGACGCCCCTCTGGAGGAGTTTGTTGGGGAAAATCCCTCATCTATTCCGCCAATGGTTTGCAGTGAACAAGCGTGCAACAAGGACTGGAGCTTGGAGCATACTCCTGTCGACTCAACTCCACCGACTATGGAGTTTGGATGGTGGGAGGAATTCTGGTCCGACTCCGACTCGAATGGATTTGACGACAGGCTACAGATGATTCTTGCAGGTGAGAGGGAATCCGTGTCACTAACTTCCATCATCGGTAGCGACGGTAGGCCAACTGTAGCAATAATAGTTCACTATGCATGGCATCCGGGACCGACAGACATTGAGTCGCTTAGAAGCACGATTGAGTCGCATGGGTGGAAGTCTGATGGTTCTTGGTTCATGGTCATGGACCATCTTGATGCAATCGTTCTGGATCACGTACCGGTCATCTCTCTAATTGACATCTGGAAATTGGAGGGAGTTGTCCTAGTGGAGGAGCAAAGCGTAATCGTGCCCTACCTGGACAAGGCCACCAAGGGGTCTAAGGTTAGAACTTCAGGAGTGTACGATGAGACTTTGAGAGGCCTTGGCTACCATGGTTCTGGGAAGGTAATAGCAATCCTGGATACTGGAGTAGACAACGAACATTTCTCACTCGATGACTTCTCGGACAATAACAGGGACAATACGAATGATCCTGATGATATCGAGGACCCCAAATGGTTAGGAGGGTGCGACTCAACTGGAGTGGGCCAATCTGGTTGCAATGACGAAGATCCTGATGATGGAGACGGGCATGGTACGCATGTAGCAGGGATTGCATTGGGAACAGGAGATTCCAGTCGTGTGAATCAGGGTTACTCACCGGGATCATATCTTGTCGATGTTAAGGTTATGGAAGACTACGGAGGAGGTAATTCGCAATCAATCCTGGCGGGCCTGCAATGGGTCATCAACAACAGAGATACCGATTGGGGGAACAACGCATCAAGCAGAGGCATACAAGTAGTCTCGATGTCGTTCGGCAGGGCTAGCTCGGCTGTCGGAGATAGTAATGAGGACGGGACTTCAGCAGAAGCAAATCTAGTCAACCAGGCTTCAGAGAATGGGCTAGTGTGTGTTGCTGCCATTGGGAACGATGGAGCAAACAACGTAAACTCTGTTGGTGCTGCTGACACATCTATCACCGTCGGTTGGCTGGATGATAAGAATACTATAGATCGAAATGATGACTCAATAAGTTCCAACTCAAACTACGGACCTAGAAGCGACGATGGAGATGGAGATTCGTGGGATGAAATGAAGCCATGGGTAGTTGCTCCTGGTTCGAACATCAATTCTGCTCAACATGCAGAGTCATCTGGAATAATACCTGGTTCGGAGGTGAATAGAGCTAGCGACGATTATACACAAGCATCCGGATCGAGTATGTCTACGCCCGCAGTAGCGGGAATGGTTGCAATAATGCTGGAAATAGGCGAAATGAGAAAGATGCCATTCATGGACGAAGATGAGCCGGGAATTGAGAGGTACGAGGCCATCAGAAGTTTCCTAGCTAGTGGATCGGAATTTAGGAGTGAGTGGTCTACGGACGGTACTTTCCAGGAAAACAACTGGAACACGAGATATGGATTCGGAATAATTGATGGCGGGAAAGTTGCCAGTGAGATGTTCGATACCGGTACCGGTGGTGGCGGTGGCGGCGGAGAGAATGAGACATCAGGCCCGGGACCCAATCAAGAAGGGAAGTGGGTAGAGATAGAGAGTCCTGCGGAGTTCTCATGGCTAGTAGAAGGGCAAGAGTACAATCTCAGAGGTCATATCAACGAACATGGGGAAGACAATGGTACGATAGAAGAGATAGTCGTGAAGGTTGAGATGGAGTTCAGAGAGTCCTCGGATACTCCCAAGCAAAGAGTCACTATTACGGATTGGTCAAATCCTATTGGGATCGTTAATTGGACTTCACCGTTCCAAGTCCCCGACCTCCCAGAGGACTACACAGATGTCTCAATCACCGGGATGGCTGCAGCGAGGAATGATATAGGCAGGTGGAGCAATACTACAGAGTTTTTCTTCCCCGTTGGAAGAGTCAACATAACCATGGAAGGACCGAGCGGACAGGACGGACTCGAAGGTTCCGTGGAGGTTCATGGGGAGTTCCAGTCTATCGGAAACGCGACAATACAATGGAGATTAGACAACGAAGACTGGCAGGATGGGCCCAACTATCATGACGGTGAATGGACCGAGGAAGACCTGAATGGTCTTTGTCACTCGACTTCTCAATTCAAGGGAGACGGAAGTAGCGACCCTTGCTACCAAGGTCACGCGTTCTGCGTGCACATGTTCAGGCAGGGCGAGAATTCCAATTCTGGCCTAAGATGCGAAGATGGGGACGATGGGTGGACTAGATGGAGTTTCAAATGGGATACAACCCAGTTTAAGGATGATGAGTATAGGATATCAGTTAGGGTAGTGAGTGCAGTTGGCGTTGTATCCGATGAGATTCGAAGAGTAGTGACGGTAGACAACATTGACCCTATGCCAGATCTATTGTTCGTTAGCAAGTCCATCTCCGTCCAAGAGTTCGGTATCCCCATGCAAGAGTCATACGTTAACACGTTCCTAGAGGTCAGGGCAACCATGAGGAATACGGGAGACCAAGCTGCAACCGATGTGGGCATAATTTTGGAGGAGTGGGGAGAGAGAAAGGACGAGTACATCATACCTATTATTGACTCTGGTCAGTTTGTCGAAGTAGTCCTTTATTGGAATCCAACTGAATCCGGAGATGCCCTTCTTACAATCTCAATAGATCCCCTGAACGCAATTCAAGAGCTGGATAACAGCAATAACGAGTTATCAGGTACCTTCTCTGTCACCCCAAGGCCACCGGGAGTTGACCTAGCAATAAGGGCTGGAGCGATTTCCGCCGTAACCGTATCTAGCCCGATTCCACGGCCCGATGAGTCTGTCGTGGTTCAAGCCAGAATCGACAACCTGGGCTCTCAAGATGCCGTGGGGGTTTCTGGAACATTGGAAATGATGACTTTCCGGGGGTGGGAAATGGTAGCGAACTCAACCGTACCCTTAGTCCTGGGAGGGTCCCATTCCACCATCTCATTCCCCATTGTGCCAAATTCAACGGGACCACTGAAAGTCAGGATCAGCGTTTTGATAGAGAGCGGTTCTGACAATGATTGGTCTGACAATGTTAGAGAAAAGACGCTGTTGGTCGATAGTACGACTTTGACCGGACCAAGGGATGTAAGGATGAATCCGGGAGAAGCCCCAGTAGCAGTTGTGAGCCTGAACAGTGAGGAGGGAGAAGACCTACTCATCGGAGAGAAAGACGGGACCCTGATAATGTACAAGCTGACTCAAAGCAAGTCCCTAATCGAGTGTAACAACGTAATTGAGGAGCGTTGGTCGGGAGACATTTCTATTGTCAGTACCGAGGACGAGTTTGCACACGTTGTTTGGACTAGGAGATATATGTTGTTTCGGGCTATCACAGGGATGTATTCAGCGCCGGGACTCTCGAGGACGTTACTGACATCTTTCTCCTACATGCAGAGAGTCCACTCTCCTCCGATGACTGGACCCTGATGCCAGGAATTATCCATGACATTGACGCCGACCCCGCGCAAAGAGATTCTTTGTCCGTGGAGCTCGGAGAGGAACAGGCACACCTACTGTATCAGACGATCAGGAATGACTCCACGGGGAAGGACAGGTTAGGAATTTGGTACTCCCATGGGGAAATTGGTCAGGAAACATGGACATACAGGAGGGCCGTTGGGGACGAGGCTGCACTGCCAGTATTGACTGTTATGGAACATGAAGATATGGACGTACTTGTCTCCATTTGGAGAGAGGGGCCCCTCCAGGACTCTGAACTAGTGACTTATGTTACAGATTCCAATTTCAAAACCATAGACGATTTGGAAACTAGGATTTCAGCTAGGGGACTGGCAGGAATCGGGACAGTGGAATCTGAGAGGGGTATCCAGGTAATTTTCGACAGAGTAGGGCCAAATGGACCGCAAGTTGAGTACGGACTAATTGATATCGAACAAGGTTGGATAGGACTCTCGGATTCCCTGACCAGGGGGCAGTTCAACTCAATGGATAGATCTGAAGACTCCCTCGAAACAATGATCGTTGTAACGACCTCGAATGGATGGCAAATTAGAACTCTGATCGATGACGGGGCTTCTGAGAGAGGAGGGAGTATTGCTGACCAGCTGAGATCTTCGTTAGGACTAGACCAAGAGAGCTTTGAAATTCTACTCATTGGGGTGGCACTGGCCGTACTGATCCTCGGAATGGTAACACTCGTCGGTCTTTCTGCTCAGGGTTTCAGATGGATTGGGAGGAAGAGATCCATAGACGCTGGTTCCAACGTGATAATGGAAGACGATGTTGTTGATCTTGTGGAAGAGTCTGACCTTGAAGTAGGAGTAGATTTGGTAGAAATTGTAGATTCTGATGAGGCGGGGAGCGGGGAGAATGGCAGAATTAGTAGAATGGCAAGAAGGGCCAGGAGAAATGCTGAAAATTCGCATGATGAAATCGCGGAAGGATTCCTCGTGAAGCCTTCTGAGGCGGGAGACGTTACTATGATGCCAGTTCCAGAAATGGCTAATTCGGGGTTCCAAATTTCCTGCCCAAATTGCCAGAGTAGGGTAATCACGGAACCTGGCGTCAGTTCTGCTAAATGCCCCATCTGTGATACGAAAATAGATTTCTGAGGTCGCATATGCCTCTCATACTACTTGCTTCCGCATCGGAAAGGAGACGCCAAATTCTGTCGGAATATCTGGAGGATCGAGATACATGTCTGGAATTCCGCATTCTAAGAGAGCCTGAGCAAGAGGTTTCATCTGGAATGGAGGTTAACTTGCAAGTAGAGAGTTCGTGTATTAAGAAGGCCATTTCAGCTGTAAAGGAAATGGCCTCAGAAACAGAAAATGTGGTAGATATTATCCTTGTCTCGGATACGCTAGTGGAAGATCCAGATGACCACAGAGCGGCACTTGGAAAGCCAAAGGATGAGAGTAGTGCGGCATTCAGCTTAATCAGGTTATCAGGAAGAAGGCATAGGGTATGGTCGTCGACAGCAATTCTCAGCAGGAAAATAGGAGATATAAGAGTCGGAGAGGATTGGCTAGCGACGATATGGACCGATTACGCTATTGTTGAGTTCGAGCACATGGGGGAGGATGATATTATTGATTTGATAAATTGTCGTTCGTGGGAGGGTAAGGCTGGAGGATATGACTTGGCAGGGGATGCTGGTAAATTCGCCAGTGTTGTCGATGGAGAAGAGGTGACAGTGCTGGGATTTTCTAATAGGGCCATCGATTCTCTTGGTGGTTTGCTAAACTAGGCAAATGTAACGCCGCCGAATTGCAGAATGAACTCTCTTTGAATGTCATCGAACCATTCTAGCATTGAGG
>LUMT01000148.1_pt1 | contig 25987 bp, 21 predicted proteins | sample 729741 | NCBI WGS metagenome assembly LUMT01 (sample SAMN03860299, study PRJNA289734) | marine metagenome | biome: seawater column; feature: ocean; material: water; isolation source: Red Sea water column Station 192 - depth 50m | place: Saudi Arabia: Red Sea | collected 2011-10-15 | depth 50 m
GATCTATATTATCTGCAGAATCCATGCATCTTGACCACCACATCGAGATCCATCACGAGGCACCCGACACATTCAGTAGGCTGTCTTGGCACTCCGCTTGTGGGGGAGATAGCAGAACCATAGGAACAGGGATGCTAAAGGTTAGCAAGGGGGCCAAAGGAGCTGATGCGGGACAAATTTTCCATAATTTACTATTATCCGATTCTGCAGAGGCGGATTCAATACCAGAACTGGAAGTAATGGAGAATGACGTTGTTGGTTGCGGTCACGGGACCGCGAATGGTCCAATAGACGAGGAGCAGATGTTCTACCTAAAGACAAGAGGATTTGATGAGAAAGAAGCAAAGAGGGCCCTGATTGCGGCCTTCCTGAACTCTACTCTCTCGGAGATGGGAGGGGAAGGGTTGCATGAGTGGCTCGTAGGCGAGCTGACTCTACAACTTGAAGCCCTGCACTCCTGAGATGGGAAATTCATTTGTACCGGAATATTTTGGTTCAGTCATGGACAGCGACCATTGTGAGGATATCTCCTGCCTGTGTGGATACAGGGGGAAGGCGGTACCAATGCGCCAACATATGGAGTGCCCTCGCTGCTACAGGGTCGTAGAAGCTTGTTGCGAAGGTATTCCAGAATATTACTAAAATTACGAAGAGTTGTTTTTTGGCACTTAGATCTGAGAAAGAGGGAGAATATGGCACAAAAGAATGGTTTGGAAGTCAGGGGGCACGAAAAAAAGGTATCCTCCATTTTGGGAGGGGTTGCGGCTACTTATCTTGTATTGTGCTTTCTCGCTCCGCTTCTAATGCCTACAGACTCGGTACCAGAGCTTTCTGGTCGAGCCAATGCGATTGATTACGCTTTCGAGAGTAGTTGGGGAAACAAGGACCACGGAGAAGGTGGCAAGGTAGGGCACGATCAATCTCAGCATGGGGGAAGTTTCGCATGGTCCGAGTTAAATCCACTATGGGCAATAACATATGGCTTCGGGGACTTGAATTGCCACCAGAAGCATGAGAGATCCTGGGAAATCAATGGTAACCAGATGCCCGTTTGCGCCAGGGATATCGGGATTTTTCTCGGATTCTCAATTGGTTGTCTAATCTTTGGGCTCAGGGGATTCAATAGATGGACGGTGAGGGATACATTCCTCTCAGTATTCCCGGATGACTCGATGAGAAAAGTCTACGAGAAGGATATTAGATTACCACTTATGTTTTTCATAATGGGCTTGGGTTTGGTGCCCATGGGGATTGATGGTTTCACACAACTTCTTCTCGACTCATACGAGTCAAACAATCCTCTGAGGCTGGTCACGGGGGCTGGGGCAGGACTAGTCGGCGGACTGTGGTTCTCCTCTGCATTCTCGGCTAGGCCCAAGTTCTTCGATGGGGCTGATGGCGTAGAACTTCCAGCTGGTTCAAAGCTTGTAGTTAAGTGATCTACTTACCAGACCACCAATCAACCAAGGTGTCAATTGTCTCCGGATTTCTTCCGGATTCTTTGCCACTTCCGAGAATGGATAAACGACTGATTGTATCGAAAAAAGCCTTCTCGTGTATATCAGATTTTGCTAACTGGCCCAGAGAGAATCTCAAGTGTGTATCTGGATTTCTAGACTGCCATTGGGATATTGCCCTCCTCAGCGGCCAGATGGCGAGAGAGAGGTATCCGAAGGAGAATATCTCACTTCTTAGCTGTGACTTCGGCGATTCTCTGCCTATCAGATTCTTCCTTTGTGTTATCCAACCCATCTCCTTGAGGAACTTGACGATTCTTTGTGTGTGCCTCTCTGAGACGCATCTTACCGGACCCATTGCAGACCTCATCTCTGGTATCTCTACCGAATTTAATAATGCAAGAGTACCGCAGACCGATGACATCGAGTGATTCAAAATATTCTTTGGAAGGTTTTGATTATGGTTGGAATCTTCAGATACCGATGATATGTAGTTTAGATGGCTATCTTGGGCTTCCTTCAGTATCTTCCATGGCTTCTTCCCATCCAACCATTCCGTTTTCCGTTTTGCGTTTTCCAAGCCGATATCAGAAAGTCTACTTTGGTTCTTTGACTCGCTTACAATATTCCTTATTCGAAACTGGTCGACTTGTTCCGTTTGCACATTGATTGGGTGTGGTCTGCTGTGCAAGAATCCGCGAATTACTTCTTTCAACTGGGTTCGGAGTTGGTTCTGAGACCCCTCATTAGAGACTGGCCCAACTACCGCCCCCATGTCGAATGGAACGGGCATTTCCAATTCTCCGGAAAGGAGTCGCCGGTACCCCTCCCTAATCCTGATTTGAAAATTAGAGGTCTCGAAGTACTCTTCCTTGTTTGAAATCCCTCGAAGAGTTCCGCTTCTAATTCTCTCAAGTGCGATTTTCGGGTCGCAATCAACCCATATGCATAGATCTGGGATTAAAGCTGCGGAGTTAATTTGTGCTGCCTTCTCTAGACCAATACCGCCGACGATACCCTGGTAAACTAAGGAAGAGTGTATGTTTCTACCACATACTACGGCCTTACCCTCGTTAAGGCGAGGTAGTATCCAACCATGAGAATGGTCAAGCCTATCCGCAGCAAAAAGGCCGGCTTCTTCCTCGGGAGAAAGGGTTTGCTTTCTCACCGAATCTATTGCCAGCCTACCAAGTGCGTGATTCCTTCTCGGCTCCGCGGTAGTCTCAACGGAAGTAAAACAGAACTCAGATTGAAGAATTTCGGAGACAATCTCCGCAGCAAGGCCCTTCCCACTTCCATCTCCGCCTTCAATTGAGAACAGGTACATGGTACTCTCCTGCTTCTAATCGTGCCTTCCGGAAAACTGTTCCTTAGAAAGGGTCACCATCCCCATGCCCACAAGTATCAACAGAGGACCGATGAAAATCATCCCTCTACTCCAGAGTCCGAGGAATGAAAACCACCAGGATCTGCGATAGCTGCTTCCTCTGTAAGCCTCAACACCCCCGTAAACTCCCATTAGACCCAGAAATATAGTCATGAATGCAATCAGATTAGCAGTAAACACAGATTGGTATTGGTAGCTTTCGCCTCTTCTGTCTAACACATTTTCCCCGTCTCCCTCAGACATTGTGATAGTCAACTGCGTCTCGTCTCCGGGAACGAAGTACAACTTGGTAGTGTTGTTTCCAGGATGTGTGAAAGATAGTAGGGCAGGCTCTCTTCTGATATCAGTCAGTGAGAACCTACCATCAGAATCGGTGGTTGTCTCCCTACCAGTAGAGGCTCCTTCGACTGAAAGTAGCCTCACTCTTACTCCCTCAAGAGGGTCACCACCAGAATCATTTCCGGAAAGTCCCGATATAACGATTCCAGATACGTCAGAGTAATCCTCCGAAGAGTCGAGAGTTTCATCCATGATTTGACTTGGGTTGGAAGAAACCAGCAGCAAGCCTAGCAAGACGCCAAGTAGGCTTCCCGCGATTATCAAAATGGCCCCTGCGATTCTTGTTGAAGACTCCTCCGAGATATCCTCCAGAAAGTACTCGAGGTCTATTCCTCCAGCATCCTCGTCTTCGGACATGATGATTCCTACGGTGGGGAGTCCTTGAAGTTGGGCGTTTCGGGTTTGTTCTTATTACGAAAAAATACCAATAAGGGCAATAACAGCACTACGGAAATAATGAAGATTTGAGAGAACCTGTCTAATCCACTGGTTTCTTGAATTTCATTAGGGGTTTCATGGGAGGAGATTTCTATCAGATAAATATGTGTCCAATTCTTACCTGTAATCCAAAAACCTCCCGATGACTTATCGAATGCTATTCCGTTCAAAACTTCATTTGAGTTATTCCCCTGGGTTGAAGAGATCGAAGTAGGGGAAACGAAATACTGTACCTTCCCTGAGATTGAATCGATGCTAATGATTACGTCCTGCAGCCATACATTTGCTAGAATTTCCTTTCCAACACATTCCAGTTCGTTGATATTGGGGACTGGTTGCCCATCCCAACTGACCTGAATAGTGTGGTTAATTTCGAACGTTTCTGGGTCTCTAAAGGAAATTTGTGAGGTTCCATTAGACATCACTAAGAACTCACCGTTGAAACAGATTCCCCACCCCTCTCCCCCGAAACTGAAGTTCTCCACGATACTGAAGTTGGAGATATCGATGCGGAATGCTTGTTCTTCCTTCCAGGTTAGCATAATTATTGATTGTTCCAAAACCGTGATTCCTTCAGCGAAGTATGAGTCATTGATCGGCATTTCTCTGATTATATTCCCGCTTTGCAAGTCTATCTCGGTAAGCCGAGATTCCCCATAGAGTCCAGAACTCTGGAAAATCGAACCATCCAGTACCTCAAGACCTTGGGTGAAAGAGGTTTCTTCGAGAGGAATTGATCTGACCACCTTGAATCCTCTTTCCTCTGCTTCTTCGATGGAATCCGAAGCCATAGATTCCACAGAAAGGGAAATAGAAAAAGCGAGAACACAAACAATTGATGCCCCGAGTCGCCTCCGCATGTACGAACGATGCTCCATCGATGTTAAAATAAGTCCTCGAACAGTTTAGTTCAGAATGAGTAAGGAAATGCTAGTTATGGTCAGCGGTTCAGATTCTAACACGAACAGGAAAACTGTTCCTATCGCAATTGCACTAATCTTTGTGTTCGTTTTGCCTCTGATCTCCTCCAGCGTCATGGGAGTCTCCTCAGCCGGTCAACCAAGGAGCTGTCTGAACTCATGGTCAGTGGGTGATGAGGATAATATCACCACCAGTGACGGCACGTTTGCAGTAACAGTGGAGAAAATTTCCTCCAACTCTGCAATATTTGTGGAAGAAGGGCAAATAGTCTCATCCACAATCCTGAATGACATTGTTTCGAACTGGGAATCAATCATTTTCCCGACAACGACAAATTTCTTTGGGACCCCCCCAGACATAGATGGGAATTGCCAGATAGAGATAGCAATAATCCCCATTGATGGACCAGGGGGAGATGAGGGTTACTTCGAGACTGGAGTCTCGACTTTGCGGGAGTCTTTGTTCATCGATATCGATGATATTTCTGAGAGAAATAGGATTCTTTCCAGCGAGTTCAGCGAGCTGATTCACCATGATTACGACCCATTTGAGTACCTCTGGTTGAAGGAGGGTTCTGCTGGGCTATCTGAGTTCATGAGCTATGGAGAGTCCCAGCATTTGGAGGAAAGGGCCAACTCTTGGACTCAAAATTCCACCACTAGTCTCCGATGGTGGGACGGACGTACCTCTGATATGGGCTCTAGCTTTCTTTTCCTTTCCTATCTATCTGACAAACTAGGAGGATCCACGGGGATTCAGCAATTGATTTCTGATCCCTCTCTAGGCGGAAACGGGATAGAGAATTTAGCTAGGAACCCAGGTCCCGGGTCGACACCTATTGGCTCGACAATGAGTGAAATTTTTGCTAACTTCAGTGCTGCGATAACCCTAGATAGCGATCAGGGAGCATTCGGATTCTCCGAAATCGACTTATTGGACGACTGCTCTTCTGGGGGTTTCTGCAGGAATATAGCCAGCGCAGAAAACAATGATTGGACCGAGGCATGGCAATCTTTTGGACACTCTTTGGAGGGTTGGGGCCTCAAATCGTTCAGATTTTCCGGAGGGGATGGATACCCACTGAGCATCCTTGTCCAACCAGATAGGTTTGGCTTCGAAGGAGCAGTTTTGTCCAAGGAAGACTCCACTGGCACATGGAGCATGGACAGGCTGAGGATAGACTCAGAAGACGGGAGAGGGACTGGACTTGTCAATGGATTCGGGAATTTAACCAGTGAAGTATGGCTTCTTGTGTGGTATAACTCCCTGGTAGATGACTGCGACTTTGATTTCGCAAACTGTGGGGTTCTTTCTGGAGGAAACTACCCAACAGGTAGTTTTTCCGTCAGTGCTAGCCAGGTTACTGATTCTGCTGAATTAACCATAGAAACAGTCGAGGGATTTGATAGAGATGGCGACTTAATGGATGATAGTGTGGAAATAGGAATTGGCGTCAGTTCCAGTGCGTTCTTCGAAACCCTATCGGTTGAGATATCAGCATTTGCTGAAAACTCCCTGTATGACTCCTCGGAATTCACAATTTCTGTGGGTAACTCAGAGCCCGAGATTCGATCTGTATGGTTCACCCCCCCATTCACTGCTGAGTGGACAATAACAGCCAGAGCTAGTGACATTACAGGTGAATTACAGGACATAGCTCAAACCCTCCCCATAGAGATATTCAACATGAAGCCTGAGAGTTCGGGTTCTATTTCTTCTAATCAGACGGAAACCTGGTTGCCAACCTACATCTTTGGAGGGGGGTACGACTCGTGGGGTTTTGGTTATCAAAACGGGTCATTTGGCCACAATGATTCTCTTAAATCATACATCTGGGGACTAGGCGATGGCAACTCTTCAAGTCTGAAGAATCCGGTCCATACATACACGAAAGAGGGAGATTACGTAATCACGCTAGTTGTTGAAGACCAAGGAGGATACTTCTCGGAACCTAAATCATGGGAAATATCGGTCAATGATACTTCGCAACCAGTCCCCGATATCTCAGTTGATGGATTGCCAATTGAGGAAGAGTTGGTAGTTCAGACCAACCAGAGAGTACAATTTTCTGCCTTCGGAACCTCGGATAATGTCCCTGTCAATCGTCTATTTTTCTCATGGAACTGGGGGGACGGAGATACGGTGTCGGGTGTTGGTCTGTACGAAGTTAGTCACTTGTGGGTCGATGGAAGCGGCGATGGTACTACTTATTCCCTAGAATTATTAGTTAGCGATGGTTTTCAGTCTTCTCAGAAAACAGTGCTAGTGAAGGTCCTAAATCGAGAGCCAAATCAAGTATTCTCTGATGAATTGGAAGCATTTGCAGTGACGCCGCTAATTATGCCAGAAGTTTTTCTTGATGAAGATGGAATAATTGTAGAATATAGGTGGACATTCGATGAGGGCGTAAATCTCGATGGAGAGGGTGTTTCACTTACCTCTGAATTCTCAGAGACAAGTTCATTCAAATCTAACCCCATAGTGAGTTGGAGGGAGCCAGGTCAGAAAAATGTAACACTAGAGGTGGTTGACGATGATGGTAACTTCTCGGTCGCTCATCTGAGTGTAAACATACTAAATCAACGACCAGTGGCACTCTTCGAACGTCCTTTGGATGGACAGATTGGAGACACTTACATCTTCAGTAGCTTGTCATTCGATCCTGATGGGGATTCCTCAGAACTATCCCATTCATGGGCATTCTCAGATCGAGAAGACCCCATAGAAAACACCACCTCTGTTAGCAGAACTTTTTCACAACCGGGACTCTACAGTATCACACTAGTCGTTTTGGACGAGAGGGGGCTCGATTCGGCCCCCAAGACTTTCCTGATTTACATCGAAAATCCCCTCCCAATTCCAATTATATCATTCAGTTGTCCGAGCGATCAAGGGAGGATTTTATCGAGAATCCCTGATGCTAGCGAGTCTGACATAGTCTGGCGCGTCCCTCAAACTGGAGAGGGAGGGGCTTTCATCGCCCCTGGTGATTTGATTAGGTTCGATGGAAGCGGCAGCTTTGACGCGGATCCGATGTTCCAGGACAGATCTTCCGTTGACATGAACGACCCGGAATGGGGCGGGATTGTGGACTGGATTTGGGATTTCGGAGATGCCAGCCCTTCCTCTTCTGGGCCTATGGTTTGGCATAGCTATGACAGACCCGGAGAATATACTGTTAGGCTTACTGTAATCGATGGTTTTGGGAGTGGGGACTCGAATACCACCGAGATGAAAGTCAGAGTCTCATCAGCACCAGAGATAACGACAACCAGTCCCATTGCGACTGATTATGTGGTAGTTGGAGAATTGGTCAATCTTTCTGGAGAAGCCAGAGATTATGATCTGGACCTCGGCATAATTGCTTGGATAGATGATGACGCGCTTTTCGACAGTGACGGAGATGGAAATCCAACCAACGATAGAGATAGGAATTTGACTGACGCTCTAGAGTTCAATTGGGACCTCAATTCCTACGTGGATGATGACTGCCTGACATTGGAAGGTTGCGACGGAAATACGAGGAATGACTGGATAGGAGTCAATCAAACTTGGACAGAGCCAGGTGAAATCAGGATTTCTATGACTGTTTGCGATGGGGTGGGGGTTTGCAAATTCAGAGATTACGTCATCACTGTTCTATCACTCCAAGATACTACCCCCCCAAAGACTCTCGCCGACCTGACCTTTGCTGACCTGACGCCTGGAAAAGAGAGTGCCGGACTCTTGGCTCTAGTCGCACTAGTGGCCATTCTAGGATGGATGATTCTCAGAGAGAGAGACGATGAGGAGTTGGATGCAATGGAGATGGTGAAGAAGTACGACGTTGACGAAGTCGAAGCCGAGGGAGGACTTCCCGGGATGGATCAGCATAGCCCCCCTCCACAACCCAGATATCTTACCTCTGATCAGCGTACAAACAAAGAGTCGGGCTATGTGAGACCAATAAGAACGAGGCGGAAATAGTGACTTCAAGATTTTGTTCCACTGGAGTAAGTGTGTCGATAATTGTAGCAACCATGAGCGCTATTATTTTTGCCTCGGTCCCCGCCAGTTCTCAATCTTCATCCTGTGGAGTTTCTCCTAGCAGTGACTGGGATATAGGAGAGAACCCGAGAGATTACCTTTCCATAGATGTCCCTGGGAGCGGAGGCGGAGAGCTGTTCGGATTTGACGGAAGATCCGGCCTTAGGGCCCTTGACAAGGATGTCAGCACCGAATGGTCGGACGGTTCCTGGGAAGGATTTCCAGGAATTCAAGTGGATAACGGTTCTGCGACTGCTATTGAATTGGTACTCATGCCTGGGAAAAGGTACACGTTCTGCATAGATTTCAGTTCAAAGGGCGACGTGTACCTACTCACTCCGAGTGACATGGATATGTATGAAGTTGACATGCTATGCGAGGAAGAAGGTTGGGAGTTAATCTGTGAGGAAGGAGCATTGGACGCAGTTCCAGTCGAGTACAGGGATCTCTTTACGTGGATTCCATTCAGAGATACCCATGCATACGAGTCTGTTTCTTACCAGGAGTTCTCTGTGGCAATAGATTCATCCGGATCGGCATGGTCATTCGCAGGTTTTGGGAGTAGTTCAGTTGACCAAGAGTTCTTCTTGGTTCTAGATGGTTGGGACAATAGCAGGCAGGGAGACCAGCCTGCTTCGGGAAACATGAGCGTAGAGGTGTTAATTGACGTAGAGGACAGGTTCATGCTTCCGAAAACCACGGCATACGTTCTGATTGGTTCACTCCCCCTTTCGTGCATTATTATCCCCCTAATCATTCATTCGAAGTATCACTCAACTGCATTGGGAAAGGAAGAGCCGGGTATGATTGAGGTCCCTTTCTTGAATGATGATTCCTCTGATTAGGAATACTCCATAACTTCCCAAGCCATTCTAAGATCGGACGCGTTTATCCTGCCTTGCTGTGCGAGGTGCCAGCCTGACTCGGTGGTTGCGTAAACGAGTCCTTGGCCTAGAACGGGGGCGTGGATTCTAGCCCAGTCTCCCCCTGGGCCAAGCCCCATGAGACAATACTTGTGACCTGTAGACTTCAATTCAAGAGCGGCCTCAAAAATCCTTAGAGCGTCCTTCCGATCGCTTGTAGAGTAGCAAGCCTTGACAATGTCCCCCATCTCTTGGGCTTCGGAGATGTCCTTTGTTATCTCCGATGTTGATGGGACACCGTCTAATGAGTGGAAAGAAGCGATTACCTGGGTTTGCCCCCCTTCTGCTAATGAGACCAGCTCCTCCCTTTCTTGGGCAGGGATATCAATCTCCAGATCTATCCATCTAGGATTAGCGCTAATCGCTGACCTTAGGACGGAAATTCTCTCATCCTGGCTTGACGGGAAAAAGCCACCTTGCTCCTGAGGTCTGCAAACCATCAAAATAGGGGCTTCAATAGAAGAAGAGATTCTTTCTATCTCCTTCTGGAAGTCTATTTCCTCGAAATCCAGTTTACTTACCAACAGCTCAACTTTCTCCTTCTCGCCTTCATCAGTAATCTTCGTAGTTCGTATTTTTTCCTCAGTGGTCCAAAGAAAATCCAAACGAACCTCCAATAAATCTGCACCCATCTTAATTGCTTTAGGGGCGTCAGAAATCATTTCTTCAGAGGTTCTGCCCCTCAGTGTAACGCATACCGAGGGTTGTTTCATGGGCTTATGGGAAATATTAGGCCGGTTTAATCGTGTCGTGTAAGAAATCTTTCTGAGTTATCCAATTTCTTCACTATTATCGCTAAACTGCGTATAATTGGCAAGATACATGGAGAGGGTTCATAGGCCTCGGCTTCCTAACGATAATGATATCGTTTGAGGGTTCCCTACGGGAACCCTCAATTGGAGGAGGAAATATGGACGACGAGTATAGTGCAGAAAGCATTCAGGTTCTCGAAGGGCTAGAAGCCGTAAGAAAGAGACCTGGCATGTACCTCGGCGATCCACATGACGGCTCGGCCTTACATCACTGCATTTGGGAAGTAGTTGACAACTCAGTGGACGAACATCTTGCAGGACATACAGACTCAATTGAAATTACTCTTAATCGGGATAACTCGCTTTCTGTCAGGGATTTTGGAAGGGGGATCCCAGTAGGCATCCATGAAGAATTTGGCATCTCGGCTGCTGAAGTGATAATGACTAAATTACATGCAGGTGGAAAATTTGACAACAGTTCATACAAGGTTTCTGGCGGCTTGCATGGTGTCGGCGTGTCTGCAGTAAACGCAGTCTCTGAATGGATGGAGATGACCATACATAGGGATGGTATCGTCTATTTCCAGAGATATGAGGCAGGAGTACCTGTCGAGCCATTGAAGGAGATAGGGCAGTGCAAAGATACAGGAACCCTCATATCATTTAAGCCAGATTTATCGATTTTCACTGATATTGTGGAGTTTGATTTTGAAGAGGTTGATACTAGGGTTGGCGAAACTGCATTTCTAAATGCTGGACTGAGGATTGCTATTGTTGATCTCAGAGGTTCTGAACCGCACTCTTCGGAGCACCTGTACAAAGGAGGACTATCCGAATACGTTAGTCAACTCAATGAAAGAAGAGAGGTCTTGCATCAGGAAGTTATCAAGATCAAAGGCGAGAAAGAAATTGAGAAAGGCGATGTAGAAGTCGAATTAGCACTGCAATGGTCTGATGCGTTCAGTGAGTCTATTCGTTGCTATACGAACATCATAAGAAATAGGGACGGTGGCACTCATATGTCCGGATTACGGACGGCCTTGACCAGTTCAGTTAATTTGTATGCAAAGAAGAAGAAGTTGCTCAAAGGGGATGCTCTGTCTGGTGATGACGTAAGAGAGGGTTTGGCAGCAGTAGTAAGCGTCAAGCACCCCGATCCTTCCTTCTCCTCCCAAACCAAGGATAAACTGGTTAGTAGTGAGGTTACGGGGATTGTTCAGACTATTGTTTATGACAAATTAGGCGAGTTCTTCGAAGAAAACCCCTCTGTTGCCAAGCAGATAGTGGAGAAGGCACTACTTGCGTCCAAGGCGAGGGAGGCTGCCAGAAAGGCCAGGGACCTTACTCGAAGGAAGGGGGTTTTGGAAGGAGGAGGTTTGCCAGGGAAACTTGCCGACTGTCAATCCCGAGACCCAAGCGAATGTGAGGTTTACCTCGTGGAGGGTGATTCTGCGGGTGGTTCAGCAAAAACTGGAAGGGATCGTAGAATTCAGGCTATACTTCCCCTGAGAGGAAAAATCCTCAATGTAGAAAGGCAGAAGCATAATGCTGCAAAGGTGTTCCAAAATCAGGAAATACAGACCATCATTCGTGCCCTAGGTGCTGGAGTAGGGAATAACGAGGAGGAGGAGGGTGCATTCGATCCGACTAAACTCCGGTATTCGAAGATCATAATAATGTGTGACGCGGACATTGATGGTGCGCACATTAGGACTCTAATGCTGACTTTTCTCTGGAGGTTCATGAGGCCAGCGATAGAAGAAGGACACGTTTTCATTGCCCAGCCTCCTCTCTATCAATTGACTAAAGGAAGGGTGAGCAGATACGTATTCTCCGATGAAGAAAGGGACTCGGTGACTCTGGAACTGCAGGGCGGCAACCCCGATGCGAAAATAGGCATACAGAGATACAAGGGACTTGGGGAGATGAATCCTGAGCAACTATGGGAAACTACCATGAATCCAATGACTCGAACGATGCTGAAAGTAACTGTTCGTGATGCAGAGGAATCTGATGAGTTGTTCGAGATACTGATGGGAGAGGATGTTCCGGATCGGAGGACCTTCATCGAAAAGCATGCCAAGGAGGTGACAAATCTTGACATCTGAGGAAGAAGGCAAAGCAGGAACGCAGGAAAATAATGAGAACATCCTAAACCATTCCTTGAATGAGGAGATGAAGACATCTTACATCAACTATGCAATGTCAGTAATTATTGGAAGGGCCCTTCCTGACGCCAGAGATGGCCTGAAACCTGTCCATCGACGTGTTCTGTACGGAATGCACGAAGGCGGACACACCGCTGAAAAGAAGTATAGCAAGTCCGCACGGTCTGTCGGAGAGGTGATGGGAAAGTACCACCCTCACGGGGATCAGTCAATCTATGACACAATGGTCAGGATGGCCCAAGATTTCTCCCTAAGGTATCCGCTCGTTGATGGTCAGGGGAACTTCGGTTCGATTGACGGAGACCCTCCAGCAGCTATGAGATATACCGAAAGTAGACTTGATAAAATTTCGAAACACATGCTGGAGGACATTGAAAAGAAAATAGTCGACTTCCAAGCCAACTTTGACGATTCCGAGATGGAGCCAACCGTACTTCCCGCAAGGTTGCCAAATCTGCTGCTAAATGGTAGTGACGGCATAGCAGTCGGGATGGCTACAAGAATACCTCCGCACAACCTTACTGAGGTTGCGGGGGCGATTAAATTGCATGTCAATACTATCCTTGAGCAGTCGATAGATTCCTCTGAAATTCCCAACATCCCAATTGAAGAGTACATGCAGCACGTGAAAGGTCCTGACTTTCCTACTGGCGCGACCATCCATGGAATTGATGGTATCGTCGACATGTACTCTACGGGCAAGGGAAGGTTCCACGTACGCTCTAAATGCGATGTTCTAGACGATACAAGTGGTAAGAAGATCGTAATTCACGAGATTCCATACCAAGTCAAAAAATCAGACATGCTAGTCCATATTGCAGAATTAGTGTCGAAGGAAGTAGTCACGGGAATCAGAGACATTCGTGATGAGTCGTCCAAAGAAGGGATTCGAGTTGTAATAGAGGTGAAGGGCAAATCCGATCCACATGCAGTACTGAACCAGCTATTCAAATCAAGTAGATTGCAAGAGTCATATTCCGCCAACATGATGGGTATCCTTGATGGAAAGCCGGTTCTCCTATCCTTGCCTGTGATGCTACACACGTATGTCCGCCACAGAGAAGAAATCATCGAAAGGAGAGCGGTTTTCGACCTTGAAAAGGCTGAATCAAGGGCTCATATCCTCGAAGGACTAGTGAAGGCGCAAGAGCGAATTGAGGACGTGCTAAAGGCAGGTAGGGAAAGCTCCGGGAGAGAGCAATTTGAGTCGATACTGCAAGGAAGCGAGAAACTTCCGAAAATTGCCAAGTTCAATTTCACAAAATCGCAGGCAAAAGCGATTGCGGAACGACGCTTGTATCAACTAAGTCGTCTCGATGTAAACAAGGTCACGGAGGAATTTGAGGAACTGAAGATCAAGATTGCAGATCTTCAAGATATCATCAAGTCGAGGCCCAGACGTCTGGAGATATTAATTCTAGAACTCGATGATATGGTAGAAAAACATGGAGACGAGAGGCTTTCAGAAATCGATCCGATGCCGCTTTCCATGGATCGGGAGGACCTTGTCGCGGAGGAGGCAATTGTAATATCACTCACTACTGATAACTACATCAGACACCTGCCCGTAGAGGCATTCAGACTTCAGAACAGAGGAGGGAAAGGCCTCAAGGGAGTTGCAACCAAGGATGAAGATGCACCATCCAAGATAGTCACTTGCTTCTCTAAAGATCGACTTCTGATTTTCACCGACAAAGGAAGAGTGTACGGATTGAGGGCATGGGAGACTCCTTCTGCCAGTAGATACGGAAAGGGCAGCCATATCAGAAACCTCCTTGGAGGCATTAGGGATGACGAGAAAGTAATCTCCATCCTCCCTATGGAAAGATCGCTGATAGAAAATCCAGAAGGTCATTTCCTGATGTTCGCAACCGCAAATGGCAGGATTAAGAAGAGCAAGCTTTCCGAGTACGCAAGAATCAATCGAAACGGCAAGTTCGCCCTGAAGTTCGCTGACGGAGATAGTGATAACCTGGTTTCAGTTAGGCCTGCGACTGATGCAGATCACGTCGTACTGGTCTCTGCATCTGGGAACGCATGCAGATTCATGCCGGCCGAGGAGAAAACCAGGATTTCCCCTGAGACAGGGGAGTCCGTCACCACGTATGTTGTCAGAGTCCAGGGCAGAATAAGTCAGGGAGTATCAGGAATGAAACTATCAGGAAATGACAAAGTCATTGGAATGATTGTTACAGACGACTTCGATACTAGCGTCCTTACAATCTCAAAGTATGGAATGGCCAAACGAAGCAGATTGGGCTCTGGGGAAATGTTGCCATTAACAGAAGCAGGCACCCCCATAGTCGACGAGTCGGGGGATCAGATATTCGAGAGAGATGGTTATAGAAAGACCAATCGTGGAACAAAGGGCGTCAGGACGATGTCTTTGAGGGATGGAGACGAGATTGTCAGCGTTAGGCAAATTCCGGACCTTGACGACCAATTGTTCATGCTGACTGGTTCTGGCATGATGATCAGGATGGTTTCAGGACAGACCAAGGAAACCCTCGGAAAGGTGACAAAGGGTACTAGGATTATGGAGCTTCGAAATCGTGACCGTACTGGGTACGAAGACGAGATTGTTTTCGTTGCGAGACTCCCTTCCGAACTGATCAGCACAGGGGAAACTCTGGAAGAGGAAGAGTAGATTGACCGTTCTGCTTAAGCACGAATCTCTGGTCGTATACTTACTGCGGCAGTCGCATAGCCTGGCCATTGCGCTGGATTGCTAATCCAGTGGTGTCTCACCTCGGGAGTTCGAATCTCCCCTGCCGCGCCACCGAAGATGGGGAGGATTCATTCAATAAGAGGGCCTGAGAACCCTGTGCTTGACTCCTCCATGATGCCGATCTGGGTAACTCTGGCCGTTTTTTCTATAGCACTCTTGTCGACAATTTGGGTAATCATGAGGCATCTAAGTCTGAGGCCGTCTAATGACAGATCGTGGGTAAATGATAACGAAAGGCAGGCTAAAGCCGAGTTCGACGGGGATGAGGTGACCATTCGTAATGTGAGGGACTTCGAGTGGAGGAGCGGCAGGGACTTCGATGAAAGATGGATTGACTTGAAACTGAATCTTACTGAAGTAGAGAAGATATGGTTCATACTCGAGTACTTTGACCCTAAAAGAAGACAGATGGCGCACACAATAATGAGTTTCGAGATGAGCGATGGGACCAGGTTAGCATGTTCAATTGAGGTGAGGAGGGAGAGAGGAGAGAGGTATCACCCAATCAAAGGCCTATTCAGACAATACGAATTGATCTACGTCTGGGCCACGGAAAGAGACGTTATCGGAGTAAGGACCAGGTGTAGGAAGAAATCGGTCACGCACCTATTCGAGGCGGTAGTCCTAGGCCCGGGAAACGAGCGAAGGATGCTAGAGTCATATCTAATGAGAACAAACAAACTGAGTGAAAGCCCAGAGTGGTACAACTCCGTCACAAACACCTGCACCACCAATATCGTCGGTCATGTAAACGAAGTCTACCCCGGCAGAGTTCCAAGGGCATTGGCAATACTCCTTCCAGGCCTCAGTCCTAAGATTCTCCAGAGAAACAATCTGGTCAAAATGAATGGGACCGTCGAGGAGACAATGCAAAGGAGCATTATCGACGAGAGGGCAAAAACATGGAGTGGAGATTCTGACTTCGGAGACTGGATTAGGGAACATGCCCAATACGAGCATTCAACTGAATGACCACGATGCCGTGGCGTGCTGGGCATCCCCATCATCGACCACCCTGATGAAGTCGAGTGGTTCTTGCCGCCCTCAAAAAGTCACATGATCAGATGGATAGCCCTCTCATCCCAGTGCAGTACCGTTACTAGACTGATTTTTCGAGGGCTTCCTGGTCGAGATATCATCTCAATGGCGGACTGTGTTGAGGAAATGGGAGTTTCGATTGAGAGAGGTGCAGAACAATGGAAAATTCGGAAAGGGGAAGGGGCTCTGAATCCTCCAAGAACAAATCTAGACTGTGGAAACTCGGCTACCGCCGCTAAAATTCTATCATTTCTTGTCGCTTGTTTAGATTTTCCAGTGGTTATCGATGGAGATTCCTCCTTGAGGAGGAGAGACTTCACGCAACTAACAAAGTCATTGGAAGATCTGGGGTGTAAGGTATCCTCAGATAGGCTTCCCTTAGAGATAACAGGCCCGATAACAGGGGGGAGGACAAGGATTGATGAGTCCCTTTCTAGTCAAACGTTATCTGGCATAATTCTTGCTTCCGCTGGACTCCAGAAGCAGATTGAAGTGAGTCTTTATGGAGATGCAGTAAGTAGGTGGTATAGGGATCTCACAATAGAAATTTGCAACGATTGTGGATGGTCGGGAACTCTCGAGGAAGAGATGATTCTGTCTAATTGGGAAGTTAAAACTCCCAAAAAAGTGGAAATACCCCCCGAGATTAGCCTTTTTCCCTTATCTGTTCTTTTCGACCTTCTTCATGGAACCAGAAGTTTGGATCAGGACCTAACGAGCATCCGAAGCCCTGTTCTCGAGGCCATTAGTGATGCCCTATCTTCTGAGAAAGATGAGGTCGACCTGAGAGATTCCAGTGATATCATCGCACCCTGTGCGGTCATAATGGCACTCGGGACGGGAGGTGAAATTTTGGGAGCGCCTCATGCCAGGGGGAAGGAGTCTGACAGGATCTTATCCACTGTTAGATTGCTATCGTCATTCGGAATGGAAGCGAATGAGACTGATACTGGACTAAAAATTCCCGGAGGGCAGTTGCCAAGAAGCCCGAAGAGAGTTTTCGATTGCGAGTTGGACCACAGATTGGCCATGACGGCAGGAGTTCTAGCGACGAAAGTTGGAGCGGATTTATCTGGATATGAAATATGCGATGTCACCCATCCTGGTTTCTTTGAGATGATTATTGCCAATTATCCAAGGAACTGAAATTATGTTGGGAAATTATTGGAAGAAGAATCTCTGGACCCATTTACTTCTAGTTCTGGTCGCTGCGATTTGGGGTTCTACTTGGGCTGCGGGAAGATTTCTGAGTTACGGACTGAATGAGGAAGCCCCGGCAACTCTCAGTCCTGCGACTTCTGCTTGGCTGAGATATGTCTTCGCAGTTTCGGTATTCTTTCTGTGGTCGATTTCAAGCAGAGGCGAGGGATCATTCAGATTTCTCCCACCAGATGGAAGATCGTGGGTTTTCTCTTTCTGGTTAGGGCTTTTGGGAACTATGGCTTACCAGCTTCTGTTCATGCATGGAATGAGTTGGACCGCAGCTGGTGATGCATCGCTAATCATTCCAATGAATCCAGTTTTTACGATTCTTCTAGCCGTGCCTATGCTAGGTCAGAAAATTTCATCAAGAATGTCTGTGGGATTAGCGATTGGAATTTCTGGCGTAGCAGTTGTTGTTGGTTGGAGTCCTAACTCAGGAATCCCGTTGGAGCATAGGGCAGTAGGGGATTTGATGATCCTCTTTGCCGCACTATCCTGGGCGGCTACCACCAATCTGACCAAGATCATGCTTTCCTGGGATAGGGGTTACTCATCGCTTGAGATTGTAGTCTGGTACTCCGTAACTGGATGGGTCTTACTATCTCCGTGGGTCGTCGTTGAGAACTGGGGTACTCCCATCCCATATCCGAGCGAGGCAGAGTGGGTTACTATCGCTTATCTGGGGATAGTCTCCACAGTCTTATCATATGTTTTGTTCGCTAGAGGAATCGAGGTCATCGGGCCCACTGCCACGTCTTCGTACGTCTTTCTTGTTCCAGTGTTTGGAGTTATTGGGGGGTGGTTGCTTCTAGACGAGGAAGTCGGCGCCTCGATGCTACTCGGATTCATTCTGATTGTATACGGAGTTACGGAAGTGCAAAGGGAAAACGAACGGTTATGCTCTGATTCCTAAACCCAGGTAGTGCCTCACCGTTAAATACGGGGGGTCGGTGGCCCGCAATCGAAGTGATTGAATGGCACGCAAACCCGCAAAGATGTACAGGCAAATCAAGGGGCAGTCGTTCACTAGGAGAGAGTACACGGGTGGCGTTCCCAACAACAGAATTCTACGCTACCACATGGGCAACCGGAAGAGGGCCGAGACCGGAGGCTTTCCAGTCACTCTTGAGTTGACGGCAGACAACGCCTGTCAGATCAGGGATTCGGCTCTGGAATCGGCTAGGCAGGTAGCGAATTCAACAATCAGGGAAGATGCTGGGGCGATGGGATATGCCCTCAGAATGCATACATACCCCCACCAAATCCTTAGGGAAAACAAACAAGCCACTGGTGCGGGTGCTGACAGGGTCTCCCAGGGAATGCGTCTCTCTTTCGGCAAAAATGTCGGCACTGCCGCGAGGGTTCAAAGGGGACAGACAGTTATCTCCATAAAAACCGAGGCTGAGAGTTACATTTCTGCAAAGGAGGCACTGAGAAAGGCGGGTTGTAAGTTCCCAACGCCCTGTAGCATCAATGTAGTAGAAGGTGCCGAGCATTTGAAGGGCCTAGTGTGAGGTCAACGGGACATGTCCCGGGCAGATCCCCTTGAAACACTACAAGACTCTCTTAGGGGAGCCCCAATTATCTGGAAGGGGGATTACCCCTACTTCATCCATCCAATCTCCGATGGAATCCCCCGAATGGAAGCAAAAGTCCTCAGAGCAACCAGAGATCTGATTATTGATATGGTCGACTGGTCGGAGATTGACATAGTAGTAAGTGTCGAGGCCATGGGGCTACCATTGCTTGCAGCGGTTGGGGAAGCAACTGGAAAGCCGACGGTTGTGATAAGAAAGAGGCCATACGGGATGGAAGGAGAAGTTAGAGTGGATGTTTCAACGGGATACTCAACTTCGACGGCTTACATTAACGATATCAAGCCCGGAGAAAGGGTCCTGGTAGTAGATGACGTCATCTCAACCGGTGGGACTCTTGAGCCCCTCCTGGAAGCATTGGAGGAAATAGGAGCAATCCTAAAAGGAGTGGTTATTGCTATCGAGAAGGGAAAAGGGAGAGAGAGGTTGGCTGAGGAGCGTCCAAATTGGCCAATTCAGACTCTAGCCAGGATTGACATCGTTGAAGGCAGAGTGGAGATTGTCGAATAGTAGGTAATAGAATGGATATGAATAGACATGAGTTCCAGTTGGACGACCTGATTGAGAGAATCAAGGCCAATGACAATCGACTCGTAGCATTACAAGTTCCAGAGGGGCTAAAAATGCAGGCATTGGAGATGATGGACTCCATAGAAGAGGATACTTCAGCGAGAATCATATTGGCGGCTGATCCGTGTTATGGGGCCTGTGACCTTGTACATGACAAGATGCAGAGGATGGGTGTAGAGCTAGTTGCCCATATGGGTCACTCTCAGATGAACATAGACTCAGGAATGCCTACTGAGTTCATCAATGTGACTTATGATGGAGATCCTGCAATTGATCCCGTTCTTCCGATTCTAGAACAGCATAGGCGCATAGCCGAGTCTCGCCTATCCAGGGTTGAAGAAGATAGGCAGATGAGCGAGGAAGAAGCCAAGGAGTTGTTCGTTGACGCTGTTGGTAGAGTATCCCCTCTCAAGGGAACAAAGTTGGGGCTAGTAGGTAGCATACAGCATCTACACCTGATATTCGAATACAAAGAAAGGCTGGAGGCAGTAGGCTACGAGGTAGAGATTCCTGTTGGAGGGGCCAGGCTATCTTTCCCGGGTCAAGTCCTGGGTTGTAACTACTCTGGGGATAGTGATGAAATAGGCCATTACCTATTCCTGGGCAGTGGTGACTTCCATCCGATTGGACTAGTCTTGCATACTGGAAAACCGCTTGCGATGCTGGATCCATACACCGGTGGAGCAGAGGAGATGTCCTTTGATAGGATTGAGAGGATACTGAGACAGAGATTTGGTTTGATAATGTCCTGTGACGAGGCAGAGTCTTTCGGCATCCTAATCGGAGAGAAACCTGGGCAGATGAGAAGAAATCTTGCACTCAGGATGAAGAGGAAGATCGAAAAACATGGAAAAAAGGGATATCTTCTGGCTTTGGAACATATCGGTCCTGAATTGATCGATTTCTACCCCGTTGATGCCTTTGTCAACACGGCTTGTCCTAGGATTGCTATCGATGACTCGGTTCGATATGCAAAGCCGCTAATTACGCCATTCGAGCTAGAAGTAGCTCTTGGTGAGAAGAAATGGGAATTGGGGTACAAATTCGACGAAATTCCCTGATTAAGGATACCCCTCAGATACAAAGGAATTGTTATTGCACAAACGGAAACGAGAAAATTCACTCTTCTTCGTCGTCATCATCGTCGCCCAGGAGTGCCTCCCAGTCGAGTTCTTCTTCTGCAGACAAGAAGTACAGTGCACCCATAGCTGCTGCAGCCAGCAGACCAACGATATCTTGAGTGCTGAAGCCGGTATCTGGCCTCATTGCATCCATGCTGCCGATTCCAATCAAGTCGATTATGAACAGCTTTTCGTCACCGCCACCAAGCAAGCCTGCCATGTTTACAACAACGAAGATTAAAATCGCCGCTGCACCAATAAGAAGTCCCATTCTCTGTGTGTCGCCTAACTCTACCATAGTATTACCTGTGTAGCCCCAAGGGTATTGAGTTCTTAATGTGAATGGTGACCAAGATTGTTTTCACGTCGAGAGATGCTTGATTTATTCGGAGTCCTTAGCATCGGATCCGGCACTGAAATTCAGAATTCCGTCATCCATGAGGTCTGCAATGATGTCTTCCATCTTTCTTCCAGTCTTTTCTGCGATTGCCTGGGTCTCTATCCTATCTGCGTGGTCACGGGCTGTTTGTGCTTTGGTAGCGTCTCCTGGCTGATCCCTGGATTCTAGAACAGAGGCGAGTCCTCTCCAGTTTTCTGGGTTGTCTGCATCGCTTGCGGTTAGTTCCTTCCAAATCTCTAGAGCTCCGGAGAAGTCACCCTCTCTCGCTAGTTTTTCCGCCCTCTGCACCCTTTGCTCACTAGACTCAGAACTAGATGCCTGCTTCATCAGTGCGTCGAGATCATCATCCTCTTTGGGGGACTCATCTTGAGAAGTTTCTGCTGACTCATCGGTGTCATCTTCCGTGACTGAATTATCATCCAGGTCGTCGACGTCATCCAGGTCGTCGAAGTCATCCAGGTCGTCGAAGTCATCCAGGTCGTCGTCTGCTAGTGACTCTGCAGCTTCCTTGGCCTTCTTCTCTGCCTCTTTGACCTTTTTCTCCGCTTCTTTTATTTTCTTTTCTGCATCTTTCGCCTTCTTTTCCGCATCCTTCGCCTTCTTTTCCGCATCCCTCGCCTTTTGGGCAAGTCTGAAGGCGACGTCCTGTGGGATCTTCTTAGCCATGGAAACTACCAACCCTGGGGAGTAAGTATCACATTTAATTGTGGTCCAAGAGAATATTCCCGGTCTCAAAGGGGAATTCATTTTTACGAATCAAGAAAGAGATTGGGACTTTTGCTCACATGCATTGGCCCTGCCAGACTTTCCTGTAGAGGAAAAATAGGATGAAAAGGCATTCCAGACATCTGGATCAGAAGGATTAGCAGAAACCATTTTTTTCTTGTTCGATTCCCGAAGAATCGGGGGTTTCTACGCCCTCTGTTCCACCTTGGATTGGGTTCTCTGATGCGGAACCGTACTTTTCCTCGGCCCAAAGAATGAGTTTAGGCCACTTCCCCTCGAACTTGTCTAGCCTCTTGTCGATGGTTGCAACTAATTTCTCTAACTCTTGGCCCTCTAGGTTGGAGCGGAAAATTGCCTCGAGCCTTGCTGATGCATCTTCTCTGGTAAGTTCAGCGGATTCACTAATCTCTTCAACAGGTTCCTCGTGAATCTCTGGTTGGGATTTTGCTCCATTCGCCTCCTGAGTCTCTTCTACTACTTCCTCTGCTCCTGATTCCTCTGGAAGTCCGTACTTCTGTTCGGCCCATTTAATCAGTCCTGCCCACTTTCCTTCGAACTTATCGAGTCGCTTGTCCACACTTGCAATTGCCTTCTCTAGTTCGCTACCTTTCAGGGATGCGGAGAAGATGGTGACAAGCCTGTCGGACACTTCTTCCCTGCTGAGTTCGTTTGCCATTTCCTCTCCTCGTTTTCCCCAATTTGTATCTTGCCTTTAAACCGCCGATTGGTCACTACTCTTCTTCCGACTCTTCCTTTGGGAAACTGCCTGCCTGATCTAGCGATTCGGATAGGGCCTTCCAATCCTTGTTCTGCTTGCCCTTACTGTGCGTCAGATTCTTCCACTTGTTGAAGGCCACCTTCACGTTGCCCTCGTCAAGGGACGCGGCGGCGACATTCAGGGATGCGGAAGCCCCTAGTAGCTTTACTAGATTGGTGAACGATTCGTTGGCCTTGGCGGCCCCTCCCTCGAAATCCGATCTCTGGGCCCTCTCTGCTTCACTTATTCCTCCCCAAATCTTCTCGATGTAGTTTCGATTATCCGGGATAGGGTTCAGAATCGCCCTATCCACTTCGACGCCTCTATAAATTGCGTAAACGAAAAATGAATAGAGGGCTATCAGCTCCACAGCGTCTAGAACTCCCCATTCAAATGGAGCAAACCCGAAAGACCCTTCATGCCATCCTAATGATCCTTCAGTCTTCGTTCCAAACCCCCAAGAGTTGTATATTTCTGCGAATCTGCCCATCTTATTGGCTGTGGATAATGCGGCCAGAACAAGCGAAAGTACTGCTATTCGAATCCAGCGAATCGACTTAAGGGCGATCATTTTCCTCTTCTTGGCCCCAAGAGAGCTTTCAATGGTCCTATGGACCCAAAGCGCTGCTAGAGTATAGGCTAGAAACGCGATAATTACATAGTCAATTGTACTAATTTCTAGATTGCCCCAAATTTCGAACTGTAGGTCCTCGGGGAAAACTAGTTTCTCCTTACCCTCAGGTATCCCTCCCGATGTGCATTGCTGGGCTAATTCCCCTCCCGAATTGACATTTTGACAAACCTGGCGTTCTTGCAGGCCGGTTCTAAGAGCAACGTTGTCGGAGAAACCAGAGGCGTTTACTGACTGGAAAAGAGCCAGAATGGTGGCTCCGAAAAGCCCCATTCTGGTCGGCTTCTTGAAAATCCGCTTCAGCACCATGGCACTGCCTCAGTCAATGCTGATGCGGACAAGCCTATCAAAACACCGAAGAAAATAGGAAAACTACTATGTTGAGTCCCGAGGCAGTCGCGGGCCGAATATGTCTAAGAACGTCGAGATGGAGAACATAATGATGGCAGACTACCTCGATAGGATAGGAGAGGGATTAATTCTGGTTTCCAAGGAGCCCCTATCATATGACTGGACACCTCCAGAGTTGATTGGGAGGGCGGAAGAGCTTCGAGAGATGGCATCGATGTTCCTAGGCATAGAGAACCACAATGTTAGCTGCAAGGCGGTCGTAACAGGAAACGTCGGTTCTGGAAAAACCGTTCTGACTCGTAGATTCTGCATGGATGTCTCTGCAAAATTGGAAGGGAGAAGAAAGGTCTCTATTGCTCACGTCAATTGTAGAAATCACCCGTCCTCTTCCCAGGTTCTGCAGCAGATCGCCCTCTCTCTGGATTCTGGTCATCCTGAGCGTGGTTTCAGCTCGGCAGAGGTAATCCAGAACATCAGAAGAAACCTGAGACACCATGAATCACACCTCCTACTGATTCTAGACGAAGTTGACGTCCTAGTGAGGAGGGATAGTTCTGACCTGATTTACAAACTACTCAGGATAGACGAGGACCAAGAGGGCGATGGATCCCTTTCATTGATTTTGGTCAGTCAGGACGAGTCTCTCTTCACCCTATTTGAGAAGGCAATTAAATCAAGGCTCGGAGCGAGTAACTCCATACAACTCGGGCCTTATGCGGCTATTGATTTGGAGGGTATTGCAAGGCAACGTTACGATGCCTCTTGTCGGCCTGGTGCCATTAGCGACGAGGTGCTAGCAAAGATCGGCGTCTTTGCCGAGGAGTCGGGAGGGGATGCTAGAATGGCAATTGAATTACTCGATAATTCTATCAGGAGGGCGGAGATGAAAGGGAGAGAGAAGGTTCTGGAAGAAGACGTACTGCCTAGTGAAGTACACTCACCATCGATAGAACCCAGCCAGATTGACAAGTTGAACTTCCATCAGAGGATGGTCCTGCTGGGGATTTGTCGGAGATTGAAGAAGGAAGAGGAGATTTCCAGTGGCGATGCTAGGAAGTTGTACGAACTCGTATGCGAGGAAAATAATGAGGAGGCTCGCGGGTACACCACTTTCTGGAAATATTTGAAGCATCTGGAGTCGCAGGGACTGATTGTAAGCAGAGCATCTAGTTCCCACAGGGGCAGAGGGAGGACACAGTACATCACGATGCCAAATTCAATACCTGCCGTGATTGGAGATAGGGTTGAGAAGGGGCTTTTCGGGGGATAGAGCAACCTTAAGGCTCCGAACCGCTCTTATAGGGGGCTTATGTCGGGGTGCCGTCTAAGGTGACCAAATGGCAGGTGAGCAGTCCTTCAAGGCGGTGGTGAACGACACAAATCCCGACTCTGGCGGCAAATCCTACGCCCTGGACATCACAGGGGCCAATTACAATCACTTCCTTGGAAAGAAGATAGGTGATTCTGTGGATGGAATGTTCGTAGGGGATGGAGAGATAGTCCTGAATGGCTACAGACTGGAAATAACCGGTGGCTCCGATGTCACTGGGAGACCGATGAGGCCAGACTTGGATGGATCGGGAGTCAAGTCAGTACTTATCACAGCCGGAATAGGATACAAGGGGAAGAAGTTCGTGAACAAGAACAGCAAGGAGTACCGATACAAGTACGACGGCCTGAGGAGAAGAAGGAATCTAAGGGGCAATATAATCAGTCAGGATACCCGCCAGATTAACCTCAAGGTAGTGGAATCTGGAAAGGGCTCTCTAGCCGCCATCATTGGTGGAGAGGAAGCCGCAGTCGAACAGTCCTCTGGTGAAGAGGAGTGACGACTGAGGTGATTGAAGCTGTCTAAACCGAAAAGCAAGCAGCCCGAAGTCAATATTGGCATGGTTGGGCACGTCGACCACGGGAAGACGACGCTCACGCAGGCTCTTTCTGGAACCTGGACAGACACCCACTCCGAGGAAAGGAAGAGGGGGATCAGCATCAAACTAGGATACGCAGATACCTCTTTCCACGTGACTGAAAGGGGAGAGCACTACGCCAAAGGCAAACATCCGGACGGGGACAAGGGAAAGGGTGACCTCCTGAGGGTTGTTTCGTTCGTTGATGCTCCGGGGCACGAGACCCTGATGGCAGTGATGATTTCAGGTGCTTCGATTATGGATGGTGCTCTTCTATTGGTGGCAGCAACCGAGAAGTGCCCACAACCACAGACTAAGGAGCACCTGGCTGCTCTCGAGATAGCAGGGATAGAGAATATAGTCGTGGTGCAGAACAAGATAGACATAGTCACCAAGGAGAGGGCGATAGAGTCCTACAACGAGATCAAGGACTTCGTTAGCGGAACGATAGCCGAGGATGCCCCGATAATTCCCGTCTCTGCGCATCACGACGTGAATCTAGATATCCTCATCGAGACGATAGAGAAGACCATCCCCACTCCAGACAGG
>LUMT01000185.1_pt1 | contig 25874 bp, 20 predicted proteins | sample 729741 | NCBI WGS metagenome assembly LUMT01 (sample SAMN03860299, study PRJNA289734) | marine metagenome | biome: seawater column; feature: ocean; material: water; isolation source: Red Sea water column Station 192 - depth 50m | place: Saudi Arabia: Red Sea | collected 2011-10-15 | depth 50 m
AAATGATCATGAGGATGCGAATGGGCAATTTGAGATGAATTGGGATTTCTCAGATTGTCTAGTAACTGCAGATAGACATGCTTTTTTTAAATTCATGGTAAAATCTATTGCAGAAAAACATTTATTAAGGGCAACTTTCATGCCCAAACCTTTTACAAATTTAACTGGTAATGGCTGTCATTGTCATATTTCTATTTGGGATAAATCTGGCAAAAAAAATATGTTTTTAGATAAAAAAGATGAATTAGGTTTATCCAAAACTGGTTACAATTTCTTAGGTGGAATAATGGAAAGTGCGGACAAAATGGCTGCTGTTTTTAACCCAACTGTAAACTCCTATAAAAGAATTAACGGTAGTGTAACAACATCAGGTGCAACATGGTCGCCAAGCTCGATTACTTGGGCAGGTAACAACAGGACACACATGGTAAGAGTTCCTGGAGCAGGAAGATTTGAATTAAGATTAATGGATGGAGCTACAAATCCTTATTTACTTCAAGCAGGTATTTTACTTTTAGGTTTGGACGGTTTAAATAATAAAAGAGACCCTGGAAAACGATTAGATATTAATATGTACACAGAGGGTCACAAGGCTGGGAAAGTAAAAAAATTGCCATTAAATCTTCTTGATGCAATACGTGATTTTGATAAATCAAAAATCATTAGAGCAGGTTTTGGTGATGATTTAGTTAATAGCTATGTAAAATTAAAAAATCAAGATTGGGGTACTTTTAATAAACACCTTTCTAGTTGGGAAAGAGAAACAACTCTAGATTGTTAAATTATTAATGACACCTGAAGTTTTACAAGAAAAGTTTCTTGATTGGCAATGTCAATCTAGAATTCAGGCATTTAGAACACAAAATGGTAGACCAAACTCATCTATGGCACCAATATTGCTTGATAAGAAAGGAAATGAACTTCTAAGAATTATTGTTGTAATTTCAGAAAATGATCCTGTAAACACGACAAAACTGTTTGAACACACATTTAAACGAACTTACGATCCAGCTGATCGATTTGATAAAATGAATAAATTTTTATCTTCTGAATATTTTATGGATAAAGATAAATTTTCAGACTCTTTATTTGCTACTTTTCCAAAAAATTCAAGTATTTCAAAAAAAGTAGTTAAAGACGGCTCATGTATTTTAGATTTTATTCACCTTTCTACAAATTATAGATTGTCATGTTCTCCTTTTATTCTCGATAAAAATGAGGAACATTGGGAAAATATTTTTTGGCATAATAAAAATTTTAATCCTGGTTTGGGGAATGACATAGATGTTATAAAGTTTATTCCAAATTGGAAAAAATCTAAATTAATAAGAATTAAAGATTAAAATATTTGAAAGTATAAGGGAGCAAAGGCTCCCTTATTTATAAAATTTTACTCAACTAACTTAAAGTTCTCACCCTTAGCGTATGTTCTTTTTAACTGTACCAAGGGATGATTAGGTGACATTTGAAACTTAATTAAAAGTTCTCTTGCTAACATATCTCTATCTTGTTGGTTTTTTGGAAGTTTAATCTTCTTTGGCAAAGTGATCCAAGCGTTTGCATTTCTGTCAAACACAGCAGGGGTATCACCTTCAAAACCCATATGGATGTCCTCTAACCAATTTAAATCATCCCAACCCATAATTTCGATATATTGTTTAAGAAATGGTGTTAAGTGCTTGTAATCAGGAATTAAGTTAACATCATAACGATAGCCAATATGCTGGCCAATCATTTTTTCTCTTGATGTTTTAATTTCCTTATCTTTTAATTTAGCTCCGCCGACAACTTGATAACCTTTTGACTTAGTAGGTTTTTTTGATTTTGCAGAAGTTGATTTCTTTTTTGTAACTTTCTTTTTAACCATAATACTCTCCTAAATTGAGTGGTAGTTATCTACACCTACTGTTAAATCTGTACCAGCTAATGGAACTTTAGCCATTGCTGATGACTCCATTGTCAATGCAGCTAGATCTTCTGGCTCAAGTGAGTGAATGTTTGTCTTACCACATGCTCTTGCTAACATTTGGCACTCAAGAGTCATAGTGCTAAGCAAATTATAAACTCTTTCTGCTGCCTCTGTTGGGTCTAATCTACTTCTAAGAACAGGATCCTGTGTGGCCACACCAACTGGACATCTACCAGTATGACAGTGATAGCAGTAACCTGCCTCCACTCCCATTTCTTTTTCATAATCAGCTTCTGGAATATCTTTGTTACAGTTCAGTGCTACTAATCCAGCTGTACCGATAGCAATAGCATCTGCCCCAAGAGCTAAGGCTTTAGCCATATCAGCTCCATCTCTAATACCTCCAGCAAATACCAATGATATTTCACCAGTTTTGCCAACATCGTCCAAAGCTCTTCTTGCTTCTCTAATTGCCCCAATACCAGGAATACCAGTATTAGCTGCTGCGATGTGTGGACCAGCTGCTGTTGAACCTTCCATAGAGTCTAAAAATATAGAGTCAGGGTCACATTTTGCTGCCATTCTGACATCGTCATAAACTCTTGATGCGCCTAATTTCAATTGAATTGGCACTTGATTGTCAGTTAATTCTCTTAATTCTTGAACCTTAAGAGCTAAATCGTCAGGTCCCATCCAGTCTGGGTGTCTAGCAGGAGATCTTTGATCAATACCAGCAGGTAACGATCTCATCTCAGCTACTTGGTCAGTAACTTTCTGGCCCATTAAGTGACCACCCATCCCAACTTTTTGACCTTGGCCAATGAAAACCTCAATGGCGTCAGCTAATTGAGCATGGTGTGGGTTGAAGCCATACCTGGATTGAATACATTGATAATACCATTTGTGAGAGTACCTTCTCTCATCAGGTATCATACCCCCTTCTCCAGAGCAAGTTGCACTTCCAGCCATTGATGAACCTCTAGCTAAAGCAGTTTTTGCTTCATAAGAAAGAGCACCAAAACTCATACTTGTTATGTAAACAGGAATATCAAGTTTGATAGGATTTTTTGCTCTAGGACCTATTATTGTTTCTGTTAGACACTTCTCTCTGTAACCTTCAATAACAAATCTTGTTAATGTGCCCGGTAAAAAAACTAAATCATCCCAGTGAGGAATTTTTTTCATTAACGCCATACCACGCATACGATAACGACCAAGTTGTGATTTGATATGAATGTCGTCCATTACCTCGGGGGTAAAAATTGAGTTTTGTCCTAATAATTGTGTATTACGTTTTGCCATTAGCCTAATATTCCTTTCTTTTCTGCTGGCTCTAGATTGTCATAATTCCAGAGCATTCTTCCTGCAACGTATTTCTTAAATTTTGAAGCTGGGACCTTGCAATCAATCTCAGCATTTTTAATTTTTTGTTCTAGCCATCTAACCTCGTGTTCATTCATTTCACCAGGTACGCAGTCTGTTCCAAGCGAATGAGGCTCTCCTCCTACAAAAATGATTCCATCATACATTGAGTCACCCATGTTTGCGTTTACATCACCACAAACTATAATTCTTCCTCTTTGCATCATAAATCCAGTGTAAGCTCCAGCATTTCCGCCAATAAGAATAGTGCCACCTTTCATATCAATTCCAGTTCTTGCACCTGCATCGCCTTTAACAATAAGGTCACCGCCTCTAAGAGCAGCTCCAAAACAAGATCCTGCATTGTTTTCAACAACAACTTTTCCTGACATCATATTTTCAGCACATGACCAACCAACTCTTCCGTTAACTCTCACTGTTGGTCCATCGATACAACCGATACCAAAATAACCTAAGCTACCCTCAAAGATTAAGTTTAACTTATTTAGAATTCCCACACCAAGTGAATGTTTTGCACCAGGGTTTTTAATAACTATAGACCCATATCCCTTTCGAATTGCATCTCTAATTTTTTGATTCAATTCATGAGCATCAATGCCTTCACAATCAATGGAGGTTCTTTTATTAAAATCAACTTCGTGATTACCGTAGTAGGTATAATTTTCTTCTTCTGTTACTTCAAAATATAATTTTTGCGATCTACCTGATAAATTTTCATCATCAAAAGCAGTAGTTCTTTTTGTTATGCCTGCCATACTTTTACCTCCGCTTCATAAGGGTCATATGTTTTAATTTCGTGAGGAAATATATTCCTAATTGCAACTTCCTCTGATGCACATGCTACGATGTCTTTACTTTCGTAGATTACCATTGGCTTAGCGGCCATATGGTCTTTTGCCATTCCCAACTGATCCTTTGTTGCTACAACATATGTAAAAACTCCATCGAGCTCATCCAAGCTATCATGCATAGCTTTTTCTAGTTCAATGCCGTTAGCCATCTTATCAGCTATATAGACAGCAATTATTTCTGAGTCACAATTTGAATTAAACCTGTAACCTTTTCTTTCAAGTACTCTTCGATTGCCCCAATAATTAGTCAATTGACCATTATGAACAACTGACACATCCTCAAAAGGGAAAGCCCAATAAGGGTGTGCAGATTTAATATCTACATCAGACTCGGTAGCCATCCTTGTATGGCCAATACCGTGGGTACCCATAAATTTATCAAGGCCATATTGATTGGATACAGTATTTGCATCGCCTAAGTCTTTAATGAGCTCGAGACCCTTACCAATTGATAAAATTTCAGTTTTTTCGACTGTTTCTATCTCAGTAGCCAAATCTGTGAGGTCACCTTTAAAATCAAATATATATCTGAAAGCGTATGGGGTGCTGGAGCTTTCTTTTGTTACTTTAGCACCATGTTTTTTTAAAATAGAGTCGACAGCATTTTTTCTATTTTTTAAATCAGCAGGTGAGTCGACAGTTGCATTTACCTTTTCAGCCTCGTTTTCAGATATTTTAAATCTCATTACAAAGCCTTTTTTTAAAGGTGTTCCGTACATAGCATATCCTGTTGAGTCAGGTCCCCTATGTTTAAGACCTTGTAACATAAGGCCCATTTGTTCACCGACGTTGACTGTCTTCTTTTTATTTATAACTCCAGCTATTCCACACATACTTTTCTCCTATCTTATCTTATGGTAAGCAATCTAGGTATTTATCGAGATCCCATTGAGTCGGAGTTGCTAAAAATTCTTCCCACTCATCTCTTTTATACTCCATAAACACTTTCATCATGTCACCTGGTAGAGCATCTTGTATTACCTTGTCGGTTTCTAATCGATCTAATGCCTCACCAAGAGTCATTGGTAATTTTTCAACTTGCTTACCAGCTTTCATTTGTTCATACATATTTTGTTGTTCAGGTTTGCCTGGATCCATTTTCTTTGAAATACCATGGTCGAATGCTTTCAACAGACCGCTTCCCATTAAGTATGGGTTGTGGGCTGAGTCAACTGATCGATATTCAAATCTACCAGGGGCAGATACCCTTAAACCACAGGTTCTGTTTTGATATCCCCAGTCCGCATAAACTGGAGCCCAAAAACCTGTATCCCAAAGTCTTCTATATGAATTCACAGTTGAGGAACCCAAGGCTGTTAAAGCAGGAAGGTGTTCCATGACACCACCAATTGCTTGAAGGCCTATTTTTCCAGGAATTCTTCTATCTTTTCCGTCCGGCATAAAGACATTTGTACCTCCCCTACGGTGATGAAATACATTTTCCATACCTGGGATAGTCTTGTTACCACATGGTATTAACTCATCTTTTCCGCCCTTCCAGAGTGAAATATTTGTGTGACACCCAGAAGCAGACACGCCAACAAATGGCTTACTCAGAAAACAAGCAATCAAATTAAATTCTCTTGCTACTTGAGCACAGATTTGTCTGTAAGTTGATAACCTGTCAGCGTTTCTAACAACATCATCGTAGTTGAAATTTAGTTCTAATTGTCCAGGCGCGTCCTCATGGTCACCTTGGATAATGTCCAAACCCATTGCACGTGAATACTCAATTACTTTCATGTAAACAGGTCTTAATGATTCAAATTGATCAATGTGATAGCAGTAGGGCTTAGAGAAACCTGAACCAGTCGGTGAACCATCTTCGTTTTTTGTTAACCACATCATTTCAGGTTCTGTCCCTGCTCGTAATTCTAGTTTGTGTTTCTTTTTAAATTCTTCGTGGGCTCTTTTTAAGTTACCTCTGCAATCAGATGTAAGATATCCACCAGGATCTTTTTCTTCTTCCCTGTTTCTAAAACAAGTACAAAAAACTCTGGCAATTCTTTTATCCCATGGAATTTGAACAAATGTTTCAGGGTCAGGTATACCCACTAATTCGTGAGCCTCTGGTCCATAACCTATGTAATCACCATGTCTATTTGTAAATAGATTAGCAGTAGCTCCATAAACTAATTGGAAACCTTTATTGGCTACACTCTCCCAATGATCTGCAGGAACACCTTTACCTACAATTCGACCTGTAACAGAAATAAATTGATAATAAATGTACTCAATTCCTAATTTATCAATTTTTTTTCTAACTTGTTTTATATAGTCTTGTCTCTTTTTATCCTTAACGTACGTTTCTAGCGCTGTCATTTTATTCCTCCTCCTTTTACATCAACTCCAAGGGAACGGGCTCTTTGAAACCGGATGTAACTTCCCTTCTTCATAACGAGAAAATCTAAAAGGTTCTAGAATTTCAGATTTCTCACCAAGTAACTCATTAGATACAAGATCACCTAACCCAGCCATTTTGTATCCATGGTTTGCATCAGCTATAATATATACGTTTTCTCTGTATCGGTCGAATACGGGAAAACGATCTGGAGTAACACAGCCAATACCGCCAGCTTTTTGCTTTTTGTATTTAGCGTGACATCCATCAAATTGCTTTTGGCAAAAAGCCAAAGCTGAGGTCCATTTATCCTCAAAAGAAGCCCTTGGTTGAAACTCATCTGAGTCATGACCATAAGGGTCAAGACTTATGTCGTTTACTGGTTTATTTATGTCATATGGAGAGGAACCGCCTTGTATACCATCTCTGTAGACATCGGGCTTATAGTAAAAACCCCACATAACATTTTCATGTATAACATCTCCTGTTTTATTTGAGACAAGTGTAGCTTCTGTATCAACATGAATAACTGGGTACTCTGTTCCGTTTGCTGTTTTATAACTTCTTGGATCAACTTCCAACTCACCCTCTTCAAGCGCCATGTATGACCACATAGGTATATCATCAGTAAATGAACCATCAGGTTTTTTTATTTTTACGGTGTTAGGTAATTCTAAAATTTCCCAGAATTTTCTTACCCATGGACCAGCCGCAACAACTAATTGAGTGCATTCAATTTTACCCTCTGATGTTTCTACAGCCGAAACTGCGCCACTACCGTTTGAAGAAATTAAATTGTTAACAGTCACACCTTCTAAAACTTTTGCTCCAGCTGATACTGCTAACTTATGGAAGCCCTCTATGGCACCTCTATTAGCTCCATATCCTGTTTTCTTTTCGTGTAAAACTGAAGTGATGCCTTGAGCTTGCCAATCTGGCAACATGTCTTTCATATACTTATCACAATCTGATGCTCCCTCGATAAACTCAGAGTCAAATCCTATTTCTTTTTGCTGCTCATAAACTTCAGACATGCCCTCTTGCATAAGCTCGGAGTTGATCTGCATGTAGCCAACTGGCTTGTAAGTTAAAGCCTCAGCATTCTCATTCCAAACATTTACAGAATGAGCCATTAGTCTTCTCATTGCAGGCTGGTAGTAGTTGTTCCTTACAATTCCACATGCAACACCACTTGCTCCATTTGCAACTTTGGATTTTTCCAAAACGACTACAGAATTTTCTTTGAGTTGGCCTTTGCTGGATAATTTTTTACAAAGATGCCATGCGGTGCTCAGACCGTGAATTCCAGCCCCGATTATTAAATAGTCACATTTAGTAGGTAAGCTCATTATTTTAGTAACCTCCAAGCAATTACATTTTGTCTGCGAGGTATGAAAAAAACACATTTTGTTTCATATTATGAAACAAAATTTTAATAAAAACCTATTATTTATCAACAATAATCGTCAATTGGCAACAATTAGTCGAGATATTTTAATCGAGGCAGATTGAAGGAGATCAACATAATCCATCATAGTTTTTGGGTTTAAAATATTTTTACTTCCTGATAAAGCGATTCCAGCAAATGATCTTTTATCTTTGTCTAAAATAGCAACTCCTATTCCATAAGAGTTTTCAAAAGCTTCTCCATGATTAAGCGCATAACCGTTAGTTCTAATTTTGCCAAGTTGTCTTTTTAAATCATTTAAATTTGTAATTGTATTGTTTGTGTGAGGATAAAAATTATAGCTTCGATAAATTGTTGCAATTTCATTTTCAGGTCTGTACGCAAGCATGACTTTTCCTAAAGCACAGCAATGAGCGTCAAGTCTCATTCTAAAAGTTCTAATAGTTGCATCATCATTGTTGTCAGAAATTTTATCGGAATGAACTATTTGAGAGCCTTCAAGCATTGCCAAATAGGTAATTAAATTCGTTTTACTAGAGACCTCTTTTAGAATTTCTTTAGAAGTCTCAGAAATTGACTGAAGATAATCTGAGGTTTCTCCAAATTGAAAAGCTTTATGCCCCATAGTGTATGTATTCGATCCAGTATTTTTATGGATATAACCAAGTTGAGATAAAACAGACAATAGTCTAAATGTAGTTGTTCTAGATAAAACTGCTTTTCTGGAAATATTTGATGCCTTCAACGGGAAAATTGATTTTGATAAAATTTCAAGAATTTTAAAAGATTTTTCCAGAGATTTATTAATATATTTTAAATCTTGTTGCAAAACTGTCCTCCAACCAATGTTCCATAGAATGAAACATTATAGTATAGTTTAAGTTATTAGCAAATAATGGTTAAATCTTACCAGGCACCCAACCGGTTCCCGCTAAAGGAACTCTAGCCATTGCAGCAGCTTCAACTGTTAATGCACATAGGTCCTCAGGTTCAAGATTATGTAAATCGTTTTTACCACATGCCCTCGCTATAGTTTGGGCTTCAAGAGTCATAACCTTGAGATAATTAGATAATCTTTTTCCACCTTTTACTGGATCTAATCTTTTCATTAATTTTGGATCTTGTGTATTTATACCTGATGGGTCTTTACCTTCATGCCAATCATCGAAAGCACCAGCTGTTGTTCCAAGTTTTTTGTAATCGCTCTCCCACTTTGGATCATTATCACCAAGTGCGATTAATGCTGATGAACCAATGGAAACAGCATCAGCACCCAATGCCATAGCTTTTGCAACATCCGCACCATTTCTAATTCCACCTGAAATAATTAACTGAACCTTCCTGTGCATATCTAAGTCTAATAAAGCATCTACTGCTGGCCTGATACATGCCAATGTTGGCTGACCTACGTTTTCGATAAATACCTCTTGTGTAGCTGCAGTACCTCCTTGCATGCCATCAAGCACCACCACATCAGCACCGGCTTTTACTGCAAGTGCAGTATCGTAGTAAGGCCTAGATCCTGCAATTTTTACAAATATGGGAACTTTCCAACCTGTTATTTCCCTGAGTTCTAAAATTTTAATTTCCAAATCATCTGGTCCAGTCCAATCTGGATGTCTACATGCTGATCTCTGATCAATTCCTTTTGGTAATGTTCTCATCTCGGCAACACGATCACTTATCTTTTGACCGAGTAACATACCTCCACCGCCAGGTTTAGCACCTTGACCTATCACAACTTCAATAGCATCTGCTTTTCTTAAATCCTCTGGATTCATTCCATACCTTGAGGGAAGTAATTGGTAAACCAAATGCTTTGATTGTCCTCTCTCCTCAGGGGTCATGCCTCCATCGCCTGTTGTCGTTGAAGTCCCGGCAATACTAGCTCCTCTTCCAAGCGCTTCTTTCGCTGGTCCTGAGAGAGCTCCAAAGCTCATTCCAGCAATTGTTATTGGAATATCTAATTCAAGCGGTTTTTTTGCAAATCTTGTTCCAAGAGTGACGTTAGTACTACACTTTTCTCTGTAGCCCTCTAAAGGGTATCTTGACATTGATGCGCCTAAAAAAAGAAGATCGTCAAAATGAGGTAATCTTTTTTTTGAACCACCGCCTCTAATGTCATAAATACCTGTTTCTGCAGCTCTTCGAATTTCAGAGTTTGTATAGTCATCAAATGTCCAAGATTTTCTGGGTGTAGTTTTAAATTTTTCTGCCATTAGTACTCCGATACATTATCTATATTAAAATTATAAAGTTTTCTTGCTGAACCATACATTTTGAAGTTTTTAATCTCACTTTCATTTATACTTGCTTTTTTTAAAAGAGATCTCAAAATATTTTGATCTTTTTTATTCATTTTTTTCTCTTCGCAGTCAGCACCGAGTGATTTCACCTTACCCTTAATAAAAATATTTGCTTCATAGATACTGTCTCCCAGAGCGTCTCCAGCATCTCCACATATAACTAAGTTTCCAGATTGAGCCATAAATGCAGACATATGGCCTACCGATCCTTTAACTATAATATCTATTCCTTTCATTGAAATCCCACAACGTGAACTAGTATCACCATCAATGATCAAAGTTCCACCATGTGCTGTAGCACCGGCTGATTGGGATGCATTGCCCTTAACATGAACAGTTCCAGACATCATATTTTCGGCAACACCTGTGCCCACATTTCCATTTACAATGATATTTGCATTCATGTTCATACCAGCACAATAGTATCCTGTGTGACCATCAATAGTGACTTCAATCTCGTCTTTTAATCCAGCACAAATAGCGTGATTTCCATCTGGATTTGAAATTTTAAAAATCTTTTTGTTTGATTTTCTATCTATACTTTGAAGAGTTTCATTAACTTTCCTCAATGACTCTTTTTTTAAATTTAAATTCATTATTTGCCCCAGCTATATACTTTTCCGGGCTCTGGTTCAAAAATTTTTGCTGAATTTACATTTGGTAAATGTGCCATTGCTTGAAACTCTGAGGCAATAGCAACATAATCCTTTGTTTCTGCAACAACTGCGGGCTTACAAGCAATCTCATCTCTAACAATTGCCATGCCATTTTTGGTTCCAGAAATAAATGTGTAAAAACCATCGAGGTCCTTCAGTCCATCCAAAAGTGTTTCTTTGAGTGATTTTTTGTCAGATAATCCGTTTGAAATATAACCTGCAGCGACTTCCGTATCATTCATGGACTTTATTTCAATCCCTTTTTTCTGAAGCGATCTTCTTAAATTGTTATGATTTGACAAGGATCCGTTATGTACAAGACATTCATCCTCACCTGTGGAATATGGATGAGAGCCATCTGTCGTGATTGCACTTTCTGTTGCCATCCTTGTATGCCCAATAGCATGTGAGCCAGAAAACTTCTCTAGTGAAAAATTTTTAACAACATCCTTTGGATTTCCCACTTGTTTAAATATTTCTATGCAACTACCATAACCAACTAAACTTAATTCTTCATGGTTTTTTAAAATTTCTATAAATTTCTTAGGCTTCATTGCTGTTTCAATTATTAAATGATCTGAAATAGATTTTACTTTGATATCTTTTACTTGCTTAGATAGTTTTTTTGAAATTTCTTTAACTTGATCAGTATTAGAGCAGACTGAATATTTATATTTCTTTTTTTTCTCAGATGAGTATATCGCAAAACCTGCACTATCAGGACCACGCGTAGCCATACTATTCATCATTCCAGTAAGAAATTTACCTAATTGTGAATTATATTTTTTATTTTTTAAATATATTCCAACTATACCGCACATTAATATTAAATACCCTCATACCCATACTCTAATGACGAGTCAGTAATGCTATGGTAAAAAGAACCACCAAAGCTTCTTAATGCATAAAGGTTAAAACAAAACGGTTGGTCGTCTAAATAGTCGATCAGTATGTTAATTCCGTTATATGTAGTGTTCGCGCAATTATTTGGTTTAAACATATTTTCATTAAAATTTATTGGAGAACCTTTTTTTAAAACATTTTTTGCATTTACGCCTGATATTTGTAATACAGCTCTTGATTGTGAAATATCTGTAATGGCAAAATCCTCATCTCTAATCGATTTATAAATTTCGTCTTTCAAGTCAATTTTTTTTGAGATAATTAACCAAGTATCAGGACCGGTCCACAATACTCTTGTTTCTTGGTTGTGAGAAACTTTTAGACTTTCTGTCGGTAAATTAAGTTGATTTATGGTAACTTTTTCAATCTCAATTGAGCTTTTCTTAAATTTAGCAATTTGGATAATACTAAGATCTTTTATTTCCGATATTTTTAATAGGTTTTCTTTATTCTCATGGTCGCCAAACAAGCCGAGCTTATGATCAAAATGAAGTGGTGATAGATTTTGTGCTTGTTCCATTATGATCTCACCCTTGAGCCTTCGGGATCAACATAGTGTGAGGATACTACCTCAACAGGAATTGAAATATCTTTTAAAGGAGAGACAGCATATAGATTTTTACCAATTTTATTTTTACCATCTTTTATTATGGCTATGGAAAAGGGATTATTATATTCAACACTCCAACAAGAAGATGAAACATGTCCAAGTTTAGGTATTGGGGCAACAGCACTATTATCTTCTATAATATGTGAACCCTCTGGGATCTTTGTTTTTTTGTCTAGTGGAACAAGTCCAACAATAGTTTGTCTATCCGACTCAGTGAATGCGTCTTTAGATAAAGATCTTTTACCTATGAAATCTTTTTTCTGACTCACCATACTATTCAGTCCAACATCAAAAGGAATAGTGCGTCCGTCTAATTCTGCTCCTGCGACATGACCCATTTCTATTCTTAAGGTTGATAGAGCTTCTGTTCCGTATGGTTGAATATCAAATGACTGTCCTACTTCCATGATCTTCTTCCACATATAAAGACCATAGTTTGACTCGACATTTACCTCATAAGCTAGTTCGCCAGAAAAAGAAATTCTATAAATTCTAGCTTTGATACCGTCTATTGAAGAGTCAACAAGACCCATGAATGGTAAACCCTCATTTGACATATCTACATCAGGAAATAATTTTGATAAAAGATCTCTAGATTTTGGACCTGCCACTGCTATACCAGACCACTGTTCAGTAGTTGATAAGACATTTACATCTAAATCTGGCCATACAACTTGTAAATAATACTCTAAGTGCGATAAAACATTTGCAGCTTGGGCAGTAGTGGTAGTCATATGAAAATGATTTTCAGATAATCGAGATGTTGTTCCATCATCAAAAACCATGCCATCTTCCCTTAGCATTACACCATATCTAGCTTTTCCAACGGGCAGTTTCAGCCATGCATTTGTATAAACTCTGTTTAAGAATTCTGGTGCATCCGGACCTTTAATATCAATCTTACCAAGTGTCGTAACATCACAAATTCCAACGTTTTTTCTTACATTTGCAGCTTCCCTATTAACAGCACTGTTCATATCCTCAGAACCCCTTGGGTAGTATCTGGGTCTTTGCCATAAACCTGCTGCTACAAAAACAGCATTATTTTCCTCATGCCATGTATGAATGGGAGATTTTCTTGTTGGTAAATAGTGATTACCAACTTCTCTACCCACGATAGCTCCAATTGTTACAGGAGTGTATGGTGGTCTAAATGTTGTATGACCAACTTCTGGAACAATCTTTTTTTCTATTTTAGATACATATTGCAAACCATTTAAATTACTTGTCTTGCCTTGATCGCCAGCCATCCCAAGAGTTGTATATCTTTTGACGTGCTCAATTGATCTGAAGCCTTCTCTAATTGCTAGCTCTACATCAGAAACTGCAACGTCATTTTGAAAGTCGATAAAGCGTTTTGGTTTTTTTCCAGATGGTAAAGGCATACACCAGAGCTTTTCATGTTTTTCATAGCTAGGTTCATTTGAGTTGGGACTATTTGTAGGATTATTTTGATCTGTGAATTTGTTTGATAAATCAAAGCCCACTTGAAAACCTTCAGCTAGAGATTGATTTAAGGTGAAAGAACCATTAGCTGCTCCAATTGCTGTTTCTTTTTGTCTTTTTTTATCCGGCACGAACGCATCAATATCGTCGTTAAACTTTAATTTATTTCCAGCTTGGGAAGATAAATGAACCGTTGGTGTCCAGCCTCCGGACATACAAATGCAATCACACTCTACTGTTTCTTCTGAAATAAAAGACTCTTTTGAAGAGTCAAGCTTGCCGATGATAGCAGAATTTATCTTCAAATGTCCTTTAGTGTCTGCGATCCCTGAATTAAATTTTATAGAAATACCCTTTTGCTGAACTTCCTTGACTAATTCACCGTTTGAGCTGTCTCGAGTGTCTACAATGATTGGTTCAATATCATTTTTAATAAACTCAAGGGCAGTAGAATATGCTGTATCATTATTGGTAAATATAATTGGTTTCTTACCAACTAATGTTTCATAAACCTTCATATACTCTTTTGCTGCTGAGGCTAATACAATTCCTGGTCTATCATTATTTCCAAAAGATATTGGTCTTTCAATAGAACCAGTTGAAACTATTACTTCTCCAGCTCTAATATAATGTAGTCTTTGTCTTGGTGTGTATTTTGAGGGATTTTCAATATGATCGCTAACTCTTTCAATCATTACGGTCATATTGTGATCATAGTATCCGAAGACTTGTGACCTTTTTTTTAATATTACATTTGGCATACTTTTTAGTTGGGAAATGGTATCACTAGCCCACTCTTTTCCTGACATGTTACCAATCGTAACTTCGTCAGTTAGAAGAGAGCCGCCAAAATTAGGCTTGTCTTCTGCTAATATAACCCTTGCCCCATTTTTAGCGGCAGCCAGAGCACTTGCGAGGCCTGATGGGCCAGAGCCAACAACTAGTACATCGCAGTGTTCATAATTATGTTCGTACCTATCTGGGTCAGGTAGCAGTGGTGCTTTACCCATACCAGCAGCTTTTCTTATAAATGGTTCATAGATTTTCATCCAAAAACTTTTTGGCCACATAAATGTTTTGTAATAGAAACCTGCAGGAAAAAAACGATTTAAGACATTATTGATTTCTCCAATATCAAATTGAACAGAAGGCCAACAATTTTGACTTTTAGCTTTTAATCCCTCAACTAACTCAACTTCGGTTGCAATGATATTAGGTTCAGATTTATTACCATCATGCAATTGTACCATTGCATTTGGTTCTTCAACACCAACTCCTAAAAAACCGCGAGGTCGATGATACTTAAAACTTCTTCCAACTAAATGAACACCATTTGCAATTAAAGCAGATGCAAGAGTGTCTCCTTCATAGCCATGATAAATAGTACCATTAAAAGTAAAATTAATTTTTTTATCCTTATTAATAAGTCCAGTTGAGTTAGTTGTTCTAAAACTGTTAGACATTAAAGTCCTCGTTCATTTTACAAGTGTCAAAAATTTCATGTGTAGCGGTGTCTCTTGAGACTTTAAACCATTGTCTACATCCAGAAACATGATGCCATAGTTCTGAGTGTTTTCCTCTTGGGTTATCTCTGTAGTAAACAAAATTATCCCAATCCTCGGTTGAAATTTCTTCTCCTAGTTGAGGTCTTTTTATAGTGGCGTCTCCGCCATAAGAAAATTCATTTTGTGAGCGCTTGCCACAGTATGGGCATTTTATTTCTAACATCTATTAACCGATCCAAGGTTTAGGGCCTACACCCTTTTCATCTATAATTTTTCCAGTATGGAATCTTTCAAGGTTAAAGTCTGAGTTGAGTTCATGTACTTGATCTTGTGCTATTGTATGTGCAAAAACAAAACCTGAGCTAGGAGTAGCTTTAAAGCCGCCGTAACACCAACCGCAATTAAGATATACCCCCTCAATATGAGTTTTATCGATTATTGGAGAACCATCCATGGACATATCCATAATACCTCCCCAAGTTCGAAGCATTTTGAGTCTACTAAAGTTTGGGAAGACAGCCAATCCACCTGTTAAAACATGCTGTATCATTGGCATATTTCCTCTTTGAGCATAGCTGTTGTAACCATCTAAATCACCACCCATAACCATTTCACCTTTGTCAGATTGGCTACAATAAAAGTGACCTGCTCCGAATGTAACTACGTTATGAAGTAAAGGTTTAACTGGTTCTGAGACACAAGCTTGCAGAACATGTGCTTCAATTGGAAGTCTCATATTTAACATGTCTGCTAAAAGTGTAGTGCTTCCAGCAACACACAATCCAACTTTTTTAGTTTTAATATTTCCTCTTGATGTTTGAACGCCTTCTATTTTTCCGTTGTTAACATCAAAACCTGTCACTTCACAATTTTGAATTATATCGACACCCATGGAGTCTGCCTGTCTCGCATATCCCCAAGCAACTGCATCATGTCTTGCAGTTCCTCCACGTGGTTGCATTAAACCACCATGAATAGGAAAACGACATGTTTCTGAAAAATCTGCAAATGGGATCATCTTTTTTAAATCATCCCTTCCAAGAAGAATTGCATCAATACCATTTAATCTCATAGAGTTACCTCTTCTAGCGTAAGCATTCATTTGTGCATCAGAGTGAGCTAGGTTTATAATTCCTCTCGGTGAGTACATAACGTTGTAATTTAATTCTTGGCTAAGTGTTTCCCAAAGCTTCATGCCAAACTCATAAAAATGAGCGTTTGAATCAAACATATAGTTAGATCTCAAGATGGTAGTGTTTCTTCCAACATTACCTCCACCAATCCAACCCTTTTCAAGTATGGCAACGTTTGTGATGCCATGTTCTTTTGCAAGATAATAAGCTGTTGCAAGACCATGACCACCGCCGCCTACAATTATGACATCGTATTCTTTTTTAGGCTCAGGGTCTTTCCAAGCTACCTCCCAATTTTCATGGTTGGTGAAAGCATTTTTTACTAAACTAAAAACTGAGTACTTTTGCATGATTCAATTAAACCTCTTCGAAAATATATATTCCTAATATAATGCTACAATAAACCTGTTCCATAATATGAAACAACATTTTTATTATCCTCGTATTTATTACAGAGTATGACTAAAAATGGATTGGAAATTAAAATTAAATTATTAATATTAATTCAAATCGGAGGAGAATAATGACAAAAGTTGCACTAATTGGTACAGGTCCCTGTGGACTATCTTTTTTAAGATCTCTGCATCAAGCGCAAAGCAAAGGCGAAAATATTCCTGAGGTTGTTGCCTTTGAAAAACAAGAAAGTTGGGGTGGTCTTTGGAATTATACTTGGAGAACCGGGTCTGATCAATATGGAGATCCAATTCACAATAGTATGTATAGATACCTTTGGTCGAATGGACCAAAAGAGTGTCTTGAATTTGCAGATTATTCTTTTGATGAGCATTTCAAAAAACCAATTCCCTCCTTCCCTCCAAGAGCCGTCCTTCAAGATTACATTTTAGGTCGTGCAGAAAATTCAGATGTAAAAAAATACGTAAAGTTTAACACCACTGTTACCTCTGTTGCTGATAATGGTAATGGATTTGATATTACATACCGAAATAAAAAAGACGATCAAACTAAAACTGAAAGTTTTGATAAATTAGTTGTTGCGACTGGTCACTTCTCTGTTCCCTACATTCCTGAATATGAGGGGATGAATAGTTTTCCAGGGAGAATAATGCACTCTCATGATTTCAGAGACGCTGAAGAGTTTAGAGATAAAAACGTTGTCGTTCTCGGAAGTAGTTACTCTGCTGAAGATGTAGCGTTACAGTGCCATAAATATGGAGCTAAAACTGTTACTATTGGTTATAGAAACAATCCAATGGGTTTCAATTGGCCTGAAGGCATGAAAGAAGTACATTACATGGATAAGATCGATGGAAACAAAGCAGTTTTTAAAGATGGCACAGTTCAAGAAATGGATGCCTTAATACTATGTACAGGTTACTTGCATCATTTTCCTTTTTTACCAGAAGATCTAAAATTAAAAACTCATAACAGGCTGTATCCTCCAAACTTATACAAAGGAGTAGTATGGCAAAATAATCAAAATTTGTTTTATCTTGGTATGCAAGATCAGTTTCATACTTTTAACATGTTTGATGCTCAAGCTTGGTATGTTAGAGACATAATAATGAACAAAATAACTCTGCCTTCAGCTGATGAGTTAGCAAAGGATATTGATAACTGGGTTAAAAAGGAAGAAGCCCTAGAGGATGCCTATCAAATGATTGATTTTCAAACAGATTATTGTGTGGATTTATGTTCTGCTGTTGACTACCCAAAAATTGACTTTGAGTTAATTCGCAAACATTTTTATGATTGGGAACACCATAAGGAAGAAAATATCCTGACTTATAGAGATAAATCCTTTTCCTCGCCAGTCACTGGCACCACTGGTCCCTCACATCATACTACATGGTTGGATGCCATGGATGACTCTATGGCTACATATTTAGATACAAAATAAATATTATATGTCCAATAATACTCTTAATTTTATTGGATGGGTTTTATTTATTATTTCTGCCGTAGGCTTTATAATATCAAGTATTGGTAGTTTCTGGGCTATGTTTGGAAGTCTTTTTTTCTTTGTAGCTTGTTTTGTGTTTCTAATACCATTCTTTAGAAAAGAAAAAAATAAAGATTAAGGAATATTTTTGTCAATCCCCTTTGGGATTAGTTTTTCTTTATCATAAAATGGTAAATCAATTATTTCGCAGTCAGCTAAATTATCATTAACAGACTCAACTTTAATTTGAAATTCTTTCCACTCACCAGGGTAGTCAAAACGCACATAACCTACATACTTTTCTAAAGTAGGAGACCAAGTTGATGCTGAAAGATATCCAATTTTTTGTTCATTTGATGATAAATAAACTTTTGCTCTTGGAATAATTTCTTTATCGGTAGTTATACCAAATAATCTCTTTCCAAATTTTGTTGATAAAAATTCTAAAGCTTTTTTTCCAATAAAATTTTCTTTTTCCAAATCAACTAGAGAGCCTAATCCAATTTCATAAGGATTCATAGAAGAGTCAAAATCTGTGTTGTTATCTAGGATGCCTGCTTCAATTCTTCTTATATCCATTGATTCTAGACCATCAAATGTCATACCCATCGGATATCCGATTTCACAAATAGTATCCCAAATTTTTTTATAATTAGTCTTATTTCCTAGAGTATAAATTTCGAAGCCTAATTCAGAAGTCCATCCTGTTCTAGAGACATATACATTTTGATCAGCTATTTTTGAATAGCCTGAATGATAATATTTAAAATCATTGTTTATTTCTCCATTTGTCAGTTTTGAAATTATATCTTTAGAAATTGGACCTTGTATTTGTATCACTCGAGAATTAGGGTCAGTTATAGTAACTTCATAGTTTTTTTGATGAGCTTTTAACCAAGTTTCAAGGGGTCCATCAGGTTGGACGTACTTATCAAGAAATTCCTCTGACTGTGGTCCCTCTATTTGAATAGGTTTTTCAGGTACATCATACATGACAGCTTTTCTTCTCAAATTCCAGTAACTATCTTTGATTTTATTTCCAACAGATATTGGAAAATAGCGATCAGCGTATACACCATAAGAATTATCTTCTTTATGATAAAATTCAAAAAAAGGTCCTTTATCAAACCTGTTATCACTAATTGGTAAAGTTGAAGATTTATCTAAAAAAATTGAACTCATTTAAAAGATAAATAAATTAGGATTTAACTCTTGATTTAGTTGGATCATAAAATGGGAAAGGTACAACCTTAGCCTTTATTCTTTTTTGTTGACCATCTAACTTACCTATTTCAACTTCAGTATTAAGCTCGCTGTATTTGACATTGATTTTACAAAGAGCAATATTTTTATTTAGAACAGGGGATTTCATACCACTTGTTATAATGCCAACTTGTTCCCTTCCATTATTTGAAGGATGAACACAGTCACCATGCCCGGTAGTTTCATTTCCCTCAATCTCAAGTCCAACTAGTTTTCTTTGAGGGTTTGCCTTTCTTTCAAGTAAAGCTTCTTTACCAATAAAGTTATCTTCTTTTGATTTGAGAGGAACTGTAAAACCAATTCCCGCCTCAAACGGATCAGTTTGATCATCGAATTCATAATTTGCAAAAACTAAACCAGCTTCAATTCTAACTAAATCCAAAGCGTCCAATCCCATAGGCACAATTCCAAACTCTTCTCCAGCTTTCATTACAGCATCCCAAACTTCAGCAGCTTTACTCGGATGACAGAATATTTCATAACCTAGTTCACCTGTATATCCAGTTCTAGATACCATTAAAGGAATTCCATCTAAAGTATTTAACCTAGCTATAGAAAACCTAAACCACTCTAAATCTGTCAATGATGTTTGATGAGGGGGTGTCCAGATTATCTTTTTTAATATTTCTCTACTCCTTGGCCCTTGGACAGAAACATTATGTAAATTATCAGTAGAAGATTTAATCCATACCTTTAAGTTATGTTCCTTTGCTTTTTCTCTTAACCATTCACCGCAATACTCATCTCCACAAATCCACCTAAAATTATCATCCGTCATTTTGAATACTGTACCGTCATCAAGCATACCTCCATGCTCGTAGCACATCGCAGTGTAAACAACTTGGCCAACAGATAGTTTTCTGATGTTTCTGGTGCAAGTCATTTGTAAAAGTTCTTCAGCGTCTGGACCTCTTACTTCAAACTTTCTAAGTGCTGATAGGTCCATAATGATAGCCCGCTCTCTGCAAGCTTCATATTCTTGGTGCGCCCCGTGGTTATTATAATTAGAAGCTAACCAGAAACCTTTGTACTCAACAATATTTTCAGTAAGTTTTGATACTCTTGGGTGAAAACCAGTTTCTTTAGTTAATTTGGGATCAGAGTCTGCTTTCATTCTAAATGCCATTCCTTTACTAAAAGGTCTATTCGGTCTATAGACTCTAACAAAAATGTCAGTAGGATTCCATCCATTAGCTGCATCTACATCGTCTGGACAGGCAGAGGAGACACAAACTAAATTTTTCAGAGCTTTAAACATCACATAGTCTCCTGGTCTAGACCATGGTTCATCAAAAATTAAAGCATTATTTGCATCAATGGCTGTGTTGTAAAATAAATTTATAGCATTCCAACCTAGTCTTTTTCTCACAGTAAACTTATCTAATACATAATTGAAATTATCAGAGCAATTTGGATGACCAAAATAGCCAATATCATCATAAAATTTTGAAGTACATGCAGTACCGAACGTATCATGTCTTCCGACAGTGTCTCTGTAGACTTCAACCATGGGCATTTGATTTTCATCGTAATATTTAGAATGGAGACCTGGCATTGGAAAAGCACTTCCCATTAAATATCTACTATTAGTTGTATCTATTGAGAGCTCTTGGCCTTTTTGAAGGCTCTCTGAGTCGAATGCCATAAAGTCAGAACATTGTCTTCCATAAACATCAATTATCTGAATAAAATCTCCTTCTTTGACCTCATAGGCCATTGCGGTATATCTTTTAACAAAAATTTCTTCAACAGGATCCATTAAAGGGTCTGGTAATAAAAATTCCCCCTCTTCACGTTTTTTATTTCTTTGAACAATTACTCGTAGTTCGGATGCAGGAATATTTTCATGTGTAATTTCACTTTCGCCTGGTGCAGAAATTATACAAACAATGGAGTCGTTTGTTTTAAACTCCTCAATTGAACCTGAAAGTGAATTTTGAGAAAATACTAAAATCGATTGATTAATAGACTCTACCTCATATCCAAGTTTTTTTAATTTAGTACGTGCTATTTGAGCTGACTCCTCCTCGCTCGTAAGGATTTTTTTTGTTAATTGTCCGTTGTGCTCGTTATTAAGACCTAAAGCTGATAGATTACACTCTCGCTTTGAATTAAAGCATACAATCTCGGCCTGTTGATGGCCTTCTAAATTAATTATTTTAAATTTGTCATCTGGTTCTAATTTTAATGTGAGAGAACCTCCACCAGTTACCAAATAATTTTCTAAGTCGTCACCAAGAGCTGGTAATCCAGGTTCATAAGGTTGAGTAACTCTTGGGATAATCATTCTCTATGCTAATCCAAGAGCTTTTTTTCTTTCCTCGGCCCATTTTCTCACAATTACATCTACTGAAATAGCCATTAAAGAAACGAATAAACCTAGTGTTATAGCAACACCAGGACCGTCTTGAGCTCTTGATAATGCTCCAAAAATAAGTTGGCCTAAATCTTCAGTTCCAATTAACGCTCCTAAAATTACCATTTGAAGAGTGAAAACAACTGTTTGATTAACACCAAGCATAATTGTCGGGAAAGCTAAGGGGATTTCAATATTTGTCCATCTTTGTATTCTTGAGACACCGGACATGGTGCCTGCTTCATGTAAGGAGAGTGGGACACTATTTAGACCCCAGACAGTATATCGAGTAGCAGGAACAGTAGCATAAACAATAGCAGCTATTAACACTGAGGTATCAGTAATATTGAACAAGAAGATAACAGGTATTAAATAAACAAAAGATGGAAATGTTTCAAAAAAATCACACACGGAGAGAATAATTTTTGATCCCCTCTCAGTTTGTGCAAATATTGATCCAACTATTATTCCATTGAGAGATGCCATAATGACAGCAAATGTTGCCATGTACATTGTAATTAAAGCTCTGTCCCAATATTTAGACATAGCAATAAATAACATCATGCCCCCAACTAATAAGCTTGTTCTAATTCCACCAATGATATAAGCGACACCCATAGTAAGAGTCAGCGTGGCAACTACTGGCATACCTAGATAAGCTTTTTTCATGGGACCTAGAACTTCAGTTAGAAGAAACTTATTGAAAGAATTGAGAGAATAGAAAAAAGTTTCCCAAACCCAATCAACAGCAGCATCAATATAGTGAGCAAAAGTAAAACCTTTTTCAATTGGTATGACATATAAGTAATTAATTTTATCGAAGTAACCATTTGCTATAAAAGCAATGATTGAAAAAATTAAAATTGAGGTTCCAAAGATGATTAAGAGTTTATATCTTTGAAAAAAAGTTAGATTTTCAAAATAATCAACTTGTTTATTCGCCCATGCTTTTGTAAATCGATCAAGGATAACAGCAATTAAGACGATACAAAAACCTGCTTCTGCAGCTTTACCAATTTTTAAACTATTCAAGGCAATTTTTAAATTTAGACCAAGTCCTTTTGCACCAACAAAAGATGCTATTACAACCATTGCAAGGCATTGCATAATAACTGTATTGACACCGTTTAAAATATCTCGTCTAGCTGTTGGTATTAATACTTTAAATAAAAGCTGAGTTTTTGTACAACCGCTCATAAGTCCCGCTTCTACTACCTCAGGTGAAATTCGTTTTAATCCTAAAATGGTATTTCTTATCATTGGCGGAGTAGCAATTACTATAGTAGCTATCGAACCTGCATGATCGCCTAAACCAAATAAAGCAATAATAGGGACTAGATATGCAAATTGAGGCATAGTTTGCATTACATTTAGTATTGGTTGTAAAGCTGTCTCAACTTTTCTGTCAAGGTATCCCCATATTCCAAAGGATAGACCTAGTACAAAACAAATTGGTGTTGTAATAAGAACAAAAGAGAGTGTTTGTATAGATGGTACCCAATTTCCAAAAATAGATACGTATAAAGATCCTATCCCTCCAAGTAAAGCCAATCTAATACCACCAAGTTGGAACCCAAGCAAAAATGCACCGACTGTAGCTGCTGTCCATGGAAGTGCTGGCCATGTCATCCAATCATTATCTTTCAGCCAAGCGTCACTAACAAAAACATCAATTATTTTGTCACCTCCCAATAAAAGTTCTCTTACAAAAGTAATTAAAAATAATAAACCTTTAGATATAGATTTTGTGAATTCACGAAATGCTGCTTTTTCCTCATACATTTCAAATATGGGGTCCCATACTTTGAGGGGAAACCATTCATATAAAGCTGCATATATAATCTCATTTAACTTAATTGGTATGAAACCTAATAAAGAGGGAAGTCTCCAAAAATAGTTACCCTCATTATGTGGAACTAAATTGTATAAAAGCAGAAATACAATTAATAAAATACCAAACTGAGCTGGTTTTGAAGATCTAATTATATTTAAATAATTCTTATCCACCAAATAAAACTTTTATAACTTTAGAAGGGTTTATAGAGCCAACTACTGAATTTTTTTCATCAACAACTTTGATAATTTCTTTACTACTTAAAATTTTTTCTGCTACAGTTTCTATTATATCATCTGTTTTAACAGCTATTTCCCCGGAGGCATTTGGATCAGAGGCATCCATGATTGACTCTATCTTCAATACTTTTTCACGAGGGACATCCTCAGTAAATTTCCTAACATAGTCAGTAGCAGGATTTAAAACTATATTATCTGGTTTGTCTAATTGCTCTATTATTCCATCTTTCATAATAGCTATTCTATCAGCAAGCCTCAATGCTTCGTCAAAGTCATGAGTGACAAACATAATTGTTTTATTCAAAACAGACTGGAGTCTCAAAAACTCGTCTTGCATTTCTTTTCTAATTAGAGGATCAAGCGCAGAGAAAGGCTCATCTAAAAACCAAATATCAGGTTCAACTGCTAATGACCGCGCAATTCCAACTCTTTGTTGCTGTCCACCAGAGAGTTCTCTTGGAAAGTAATTTTCTCTACCCTTTAGGCCTACAAGCTCAACCATTTCAAGTGCTTTATGAATACTATTTTCAGTAGTGACTCCTTTTACTTGAAGCGGAAAAGCAATATTTTCTAAAACTGTTTTATGTGGAAGAAGAGCGAAATTTTGAAATACCATGCCCATCTTTTCTCTTCTTAGTTCGATTAATTGCTTATTATTCATTAAGCAAATATCCTCACCATCAATTAAAATTTTACCAGAAGTTGCGTCTGTTAATCTAGATATACACCTTAGTAATGTTGATTTTCCTGATCCGGAGAGACCCATAACTACAAGCATTTCTCCCTGATTTACATCAAAAGAAGCATTGTTAACGCCAACTATGCACCCTGCTTCTTGAAATTTTTTGGCGTCTACATTCCCTCCACTTTCAGATAAAAGTGTCTGAGCGTTATTACCAAAAATTTTATAGACAGATGAACAGCTAATAGTTGGTGACATAAATTAATCTTTCCTAAAATAAAATTAATTCCCCCCTCAAAAAGAGGGAGGAATTCAAATTAGAAATATTACTTCATAAATAGATCTATTTGATCTCTATTATTTGCAATATATGCAGTTGCAGCTTCAGCATGAGTCATGCCTTCGTTGTCAACGTAGTTTGCCATTTCACCAATGTTAGGTGCTGTAAATTCCATTTTTGTATAGAACTTATATGCAGATGTATGAGTGATTGGGAACTTAATGTGAGCAGCTTTTTTAAGCCAACCTTTTGGAGAACCACAACCAGTAGTCTCTAAAGAACCACCTTGTTCTAGTCTACATCCCTCGAAGTATGGAGGAAATTCAATGAAAGTAAAACCAGCTGCATCTGTAAAGTTTGGAGACCAGTTAAAGATAATTGTGCCTCTTCCCTCTTTTTTAGCTGCTTCTAATTCAGCCCATAATGCATCTGCAGTACCTGCAAATTTTACCATCCATAAATCATCTATACCAAGACCTTTAAGTCTGTTAGGCATAACTTCTGTGTGCCACTCATAAGGACCTTCTAACCATCTACCTTTACCTTCAGAGTCTGGTGTTGCAAAGTTTGCTGCACACTCTGGAGATTTAAGTGCTTCCCAGCTTGGAAGACCAGGACATAATCCATCTTCGATTACCCAGTTAGGAACACCCATTTCTTCAAAAGTAATAAGGTCGTGACTTCCAGCATCAATTAATCCACCTTTATCCATAGCTTCATAAAAAGGCAGAGCCATTGTTGACTCCCAAGTTTCGTGAGCAACGTGAAGTTCACCTACTCTGACAGCTTCATATCTTGTTGCTGACTCAGCAGGGACTAATTCAACATCATAACCAAGCTCTTCAAAAGCTTGTGCCATAACGTTAGCC
>LUMT01000153.1_pt1 | contig 25123 bp, 26 predicted proteins | sample 729741 | NCBI WGS metagenome assembly LUMT01 (sample SAMN03860299, study PRJNA289734) | marine metagenome | biome: seawater column; feature: ocean; material: water; isolation source: Red Sea water column Station 192 - depth 50m | place: Saudi Arabia: Red Sea | collected 2011-10-15 | depth 50 m
TGTTTGCCCAAAAGGTTTAAATCCAAATAAAGCAATTGGTGAAATTAAATCGATGCTTTTAACTGGTACTAAAGAGGATAAAATAAAGGTTGTAGGTTTGGAGTGAGCTGATGAAAAAGACAATGTCAGATTATATGAGTGATTCTCATACATCTGGCGGACACCTCTCATATTTAGAGGATCTATATGAGAGTTATTTACAAGATCCCAATTCTATTTCAGAGGAGTGGAAAACTTACTTCAATGACTTACCCTTTCAAAATGGATCCAAAAAAGATAGTTCTCATCTTGATGTAATCAAACACTTTCAAAATACTCCGAGAAGATCAGCAACAAAATTCAAAGCTTCTTCACAAAATAAAAATCCACTCGAAGCAAAGGTTCAAACTTTAATAAAAGCTTACAGAGACTATGGACATACTGCTGCAGATTTAGATCCTCTTGGAATTGCTGAAAAAGTTATCCATTCAGATTTACACAAAACAGAAGGCTTATTTAATGGAGATGAACTTTCAAGCACGATTAATTGTAATTTCCCAATTGGAAGTAATGCTGAATACGAAGTAAATAATTTAATAGATGAACTAAAAGAAACTTATTGTAAAAATATTGGTATTGAATTTCAGCATATATCAAACAAAAGAGAAAGAAGTTGGATTATTGAAAAGTTTGAAAACTCAAATCATAAAGTCTCAGATGTAGAAAGAAAAAAAGAGATACTAAAAAGATTAATTTCTGCAAGAGGCTTGGCTCAATTTCTTTCTTCTAAATATCCAGGTATGAAAAGATTTGGTATTGATGGATGTGAATCGCTTATTCCACTTGTAGATACGCTCATTAAGACGACGTCAAAAAATGGTGCTGAGCAAATTTGTTTTGGAATGGCTCATAGAGGCAGGCTAAATTTATTGGTTAATGTTTTAGGAAAAGTTTCAAAAGAGCTTTTTGAAGCTTTTGAAGAAGATTTTGATCTTAAAGGGACAAGTACAGGAGATGTAAAATATCATTTGGGATACTCTTCAAATATCAGAACTGATCACGGAGATGTGCACGTATCCTTAACGAATAATCCTTCACATTTGGAAATTGTAAATCCGGTTGTTGTCGGATCAGTTAGAGCTCGTCAAGATAGGTTAGGAGACACATTTAGAAATAGGGTTGTTCCAATTCTTATTCATGGTGATGCAGCATTTTCTGGCCAAGGAGTTGTGATGGAGACGCTACAAATGTCACAAACCAGAGCATATGGAGTAGGAGGCACTATCCATGTAGTTGTTAATAATCAAATAGGATTTACAACAAGTCACACAAGAGACGCTAGGTCAACAAGATACTCAACCGATATTAGTAAATTTATCGAGGCTCCAATCATTCACGTAAATGCCGATGATCCTGAAGCAGTTGTCTATGTCTCAGAATTGGCATGTGAATATAGAGAGAACTTCAAGAAAGATATTGTTATTGACTTAGTTTGTTATAGAAGGAGTGGCCATAATGAAGCTGATGATCCTTCATCAACTCAACCCTTGATGTATAAAGCAATAAAAAGTCATAAAACCGTTTTAGATATGTATGAAAAACTTTTAACTGCTGATTCAATAATATCCGATGAAGAAATAAAAGATTTTAAAAAATCATACAGAAAGCAAATTGAAAATGGTGAATCTGTAACTCCTAACTTAGCTCCAAGATCAAATGATGATCAGTGGTTTGATTGGGAGCCATTCATGAATAGGAAATGGTATGAGCAAGTAACTACTTCTGTTCCTCAAAAAGAAATTGAAGAAAATGCTTTATCAATCGTTAAGACTCCTGCAGATTTTTCACTTCAGAAAAAAGTACAAAAGATTTTTGATGAAAGAGTAAAAATGTCGCAGGGAGATATAAAGCTAAACTGGGGATTTGCTGAAATGATGGCATATTCAAGCCTTCTTAAGGAAGGTTATCCCATAAGATTCACTGGTCAGGATGTAAGAAGGGGAACATTTGATCATCGTCATGCTGTTATCTTTGATCAAGAAAATGGAGAAGGATTTCTATCATTAGATTCAATTGCAAAGGAAGGAAAAACATTAGTTGATATTTATGATTCATTATTATCTGAGGAAGCTGTTCTTGGTTTCGAGTACGGTTACTCGGCAACTTGGCCAAGTGGACTTGTTATTTGGGAAGCTCAGTTTGGTGATTTTGCAAATGGAGCTCAGGTTGTAATTGATCAATTTATAGTTAGTGCTGAACATAAATGGGAAAGGCTTTCTGGACTAGTTATGCTCCTTCCGCATGGATTTGAAGGAATGGGACCTGAGCACAGTAGCGCAAGATTAGAGAGATTTTTACAGCTGTGTGCTGCAAATAACATACAAGTTTGTATGCCAAGCTCCCCATCCCAAATTTTCCATCTTCTCAGAAGGCAGGCAATAAGGAAAATGCGAAGACCTCTTATCGTTATTACTCCAAAGAGTCTTTTAAGATTACCCGAGGCAGCAAGTGATTTATCTGAACTCACAAATGGGAGTTTTAATTGCATCATTGGAGATGATCTTCCAACGGAAAAAATTAAAAGAGTAGTGCTTTGCAGTGGAAAAGTTTATTACGATCTTAAGAAGGCTAGAGATGAAAAAGGTATTTCAGATGTCGCATTACTTAGACTTGAACAACTTTATCCTTTCCCATATTTTGAAGTTGAAGAAATGCTTAAGAATTATTCACATGTTGAGGAGTTTATTTGGGCTCAAGAAGAACCAAGAAATCAAGGAGCATGGTTTAGTCATCGTCATAGATTAGAAAGGGTTTTAAATAAGCTCAATATAGAGAATTCGTTTAAACCTATTTCAAGGCCTCCTGCTGCTGCACCAGCAGTTGGGTTAATGAAATTACATCTTCAACAACAACAAGAATTAGTTGATAATGTACTTAAAAGAGATAACAAATGAGTGAAGAAATAAAGTCTCCAACCTTCCCAGAGTCTGTCGCTGACGGAACAATTGCTAACTGGGTTAAAAAAGAGGGTGAAGCTGTATCACAAGATGAGGTGATTGCTGAAATAGAAACTGACAAGGTTGTTCTAGAGGTGTTAGCTCCTTCAGATGGAAAAATTTCAAAAATTCATAAAAATGAAGGAGATACAGTTTTAAGTGCTGAATTAATTGGTGAATTTATTTCAGGTGATAGCGAAGAACTAAAAACTCAAGGTGATAGCGAAGAACTAAAAACTCAAACTGTTGAGGAAGAAAAACCTAAAGAAATAACCACAGATCTTGAATCCTCACAAGACTTGGTAGATAAAAAATCAGGACCAGCTGCAAAAAGGATAATTGAAGAAAAAGAGCTAAATCCATCTGAAATACAAGGTAGTGGGAAAGACGGAAGGATCACAAAAGCTGATGTAATTAGCCACGTTGAGAAAGATCCAGTTATTGAAGAATCAGTCAAGAAAACTAATGTTGACCTTGATAGAGAAACAAAAAGAGTTCCAATGACAAGATTGAGATCAACAATTGCAAAACGTTTAGTTGAGGTTCAGCAAGAAACAGCGATGTTAACAACCTTCAATGAGGTTGATATGAAGCCTATAAAAGATATTAGATCAAAGTATGGAGATGATTTTCTAAAAGAGCATGGAGTTAAGCTTGGCTTTATGGGATTCTTTGTAGCTGCCTCTGTTAATGCCCTTGAAAAGTTTCCTTTGTAGTTCCTGTAATTAAAGATGCTGACATAAAATCAATTTCAGAAATTGAAAAATCAATCTCAGAGTATGCTGAGAAGGCCAGAGATGGAAAATTATCAATTGAGGAGATGCAAGGAGGAACTTTTACAGTTTCTAATGGCGGGATCTTTGGATCATTATTATCAACACCAATTCTTAATGCGCCACAGACTGCTATTTTAGGCATGCATAAAATTGAAGATAGGCCAGTTGTGGTAGATGGAGAAATTGTTGTTAGACCAATGATGTATTTAGCAATGAGCTATGATCATAGAATGCTCGATGGAAAAGAGGCAGTGTCATTTCTAGTCTCAATAAAAGAGCAATTAGAGAACCCTGAAAAACTTTTACTAAACCTATAGGTGTAAATATGTATGATGTTGTTGTAATTGGAGGCGGTCCTGCTGGTTATGTTGCAGCGATTAAAGCATCCCAATTAGGTCTAAATACAGCTTGCGTAGAATTTGCCTCTGATGAAAAAGGAAACCAAAAGTATGGAGGCACTTGCCTTAATGTAGGCTGTATTCCATCAAAATCTCTTTTGGATTCATCTCACAAATACTACGAAGCTCAAAAAGATTTTGCATCTCATGGGATAGATCTAAAAGATTTATCAGTCAATATTCCTTCAATGATGAAAAGAAAGGATGAAGTTGTTAATAAACTTACAAATGGAATAACCGGACTGTTTAAAGCAAATGGTGTTGAAGCAATATCAGGAAGAGGAAGAGTTATTAATGAGAACCTTGTAGAAGTTTCAAATAATGGAGATAAAACAAGCTTGGAGACAAAATTCATAATATTAGCAACAGGCTCAAATCCAATTGAGATTCCAATTGCAAAATGGTCTGAAAATATAGTTGATAGCACAGGAGCTCTTAATTTTGAGACGGTTCCGGAAAGACTTGGAATAATTGGAGCTGGAGTAATTGGTTTAGAGCTTGGAAGTGTATGGTCAAGACTTGGAGCTGAGGTTACAGTCATAGAGGCGATGGATGATTTCTTACCTATTGTCGACAAACAAATTTCTAAAGAATGCCATCGAGAGTTTAAAAAACAAGGTTTAGATATACATTTAGGATCAAAACTCACCTCAGCTAAAGATAATGGTAAAGATGTTGAAATTTCTTATGAATCAAAAGGTGAGGAGCTTAAAGCCTTTTTTGATAAGTTGATTGTGGCTGTGGGGAGAAAACCTAATACAGCTGATATCTCAGATGAGTCATTTCCAATTGAGTTGGATGAATTAGGAAGAGTCAAAGTTGACGATTTTTGTAAAACAAATTATGAAAATATTTATGCTGTTGGTGATATTGTTAGAGGACCAATGCTTGCTCACAAAGGTTCAGAGGAAGGAGTAATGGTTGCTGAGAGAATTGCAGGCAAAAAGGCTAGAATGAATTATGATCTTGTACCTAACGTTATTTATACTCATCCTGAAGTTGCTTGGGTTGGAAAGACTCAGCAAGAGCTCGAAGATCATGGTGTGGAGTTTAAGATTGGAAGTTTTCCATTTGCTGCAAGTGGGAGAGCTCTAGCTGCAGCTGATTCAGTCGGTTCCGTAAAGGTTTTAGCTGATAAGAAAGATGACACAATATTAGGAGTTCATGTATTTGGTCCTTCTGCTGCAGATATTGTCCAACAAGCAGTTATAGCAATGGAGTTTGGATCCAGTGCTGAAGATATAGGTCTAACTGTGTTTAGCCATCCAACAGTTAGTGAGGCATTTCATGAAGCTGCATTAGCTGCAAATAATTCTGCAATTCACATAGGCAATAAAAGGAAATGAACTTACACGAGTATCAAGGCAAAGAAATTTTTGCAAAATATGATTTACCCGTTTCAAAAGGAAAAGTTGTCACAAGCCTTGATGAGGTTGAGCAAGCGTGTACTGATATTGGAGGAAGTAGATGGGTAGCAAAAGCACAGGTTCATGCAGGCGGTAGAGGTAAATCAGGAGGTGTTGCTTTATGTGACACCATTGAGGAGGTAGCGAATTTTACAAAAAAATGGCTAGGTAAAAGACTTGTAACATATCAAACTGATAAAGAGGGGCAGCTGGTAAGCTGTATTCTTATTGAGGAATGTACCAATATCGCAGATGAGCTTTACTATAGTGCAGTTGTTGATAGATCTTCACGTGAGGTTGCAATAATTGCATCCTCGGAGGGGGGAGTAAATATAGAAAAAGTTGCCGAGGAAACTCCTGAAAAGATCGCTTCCATATCTCTTAATGGTAAAGATGTATCAAAAGGTGATATTGAAAAGATATGCAGTACACTCAAACTAAATGAGACTCAATCTTCACAGATGGAGCATATTGTAAGAAAAACAGTTTCAATGTTCTTTGAATGTGACCTTAGCCTTCTGGAAATTAACCCACTTGTAATAAAAGAAGATGGCAATTTGCACTGTTTAGATGCAAAGATAAATATTGATTCAAATGCACTTTTTAGACAAAAAGAGTTACAAGAAATGCATGATCCAACTCAAGAAGATCCGAGAGAATCTGAGGCATCAAAATATGATCTAAGTTATGTTTCATTGGATGGAAATATTGGATGCATGGTAAATGGAGCTGGATTAGCAATGGGCACCATGGATACAATAAAGTTTTTCAAAGGGAATCCTGCTAACTTTCTTGATGTTGGAGGCACAGCTACTCAAGAAAGGGTAGCAAAAGCTTTTAAAATAATTTTGGATGATCCAGAAGTAAAAGTAGTACTTGTAAATATTTTTGGAGGTATTGTTAGATGTGATTTAATTGCAGAAGGTATAGTTGCAGCAATTGATGATGTAGGAGTTGAAATACCTGTCGTTGTTAGGCTGGAAGGCAACAGTGCAGAAAAAGGACTATCAATTCTTTCAAATTCGTCTTCAAAAATACAAAGCAAGAATAGTTTGGAAGATGCAGCTAGAACCGCAGTGGAGCTTGCAAAATGAGTATCCTAATTGATAAAGATACAAGAGTGCTTGTTCAGGGTTTTACCGGGTCTCAAGGAACGCTTCATTCATCTCAATCTATAGAATATGGAACTAATGTTGTTGGTGGCGTAACTCCTGGAAAAGGTGGAACCGAACACTTAGATTTACCTGTTTTTAATTCAGTTAACGAGGCGGTTGAACAAGTACAACCAAACGCATCATTAATATTTGTTCCAGCACCCTTTTGTAAAGGTGCAATTCTCGAAGCCGCAGAAGCTGGAATAAAGTTTATTGTTTGTATAACAGAAGGTGTTCCAACTTTGGATATGTTGGAAGTAAAAAAGATTGTTGATGGCTTAGACATTACTCTTATTGGTCCTAACTGTCCTGGTGTTATCACCCCAGGAGTTGGGAAAATGGGAATTATGCCTGGTGAGATTCATCTTCCTGGTAGAGTTGGAATTATATCTAGATCAGGAACACTTACCTATGAAGCGGTTAAGCAAACCACTGATTTAGGTCTGGGGCAATCTAGTTGTGTTGGAATAGGCGGTGATCCAATTCCTGGCTCTTCTTTTATTGATATTTTGGAACTTTTTGAATCTGACGATCAAACAGACGCAATTGTCATGGTTGGAGAGATTGGAGGAAGCGCTGAAGAGGAAGCTGCTGAATTCATTTCACAGAATGTCACTAAACCAGTTGTTTCATATATTGCTGGTCAGACTGCACCACCTGGCAAAAGAATGGGCCATGCAGGTGCCATAATTTCTGGAGGCAAGGGTACGGCAGAGGATAAAATAAAAAAACTAAATGAGAGCGGTGTTGTTGTTGCAAAAAATCTTCTTGAAATAGGCTCTACTATAAAGTCACTGATGTCTTGAGGTTTGCGCCTACAACCTTTTTCAATCGTAAAATTCCAAGCAAACAAAATACTGAAAGGCCTAAAATCATACCAATCCACATTCCTGCAGCTCCCAATTTAGGGCCAATAATCCCGTAAGTCATTACAAATCCAGCAGGAAGAGCAATAATCCAATATGAAATTAATATTAGTATCATTGGCACAAAAGTATCTTTAAAACCTCTCAAGCTTCCAACTGCTGACATCTGAACTCCATCAGGTATTTGAAAAATAGCTGCATACAATAATAAACTAACTCCAAGAGCAATAACCTGCGGATCATTTGTATAAAGAGAAACCAAGAACTCTCTGAAGGTATAGATGGTTATTGTTGTAATTATTGCAATTACAAAACACAGCAAAAGAGAACTTCTGGTTGAAAATTCAGCATCCAGCAATCTTTGTTCTCCAATAAGATTACCAACTCGCGTAGCTGTTGCAAGACCAAATGCTAATGGAAGCATGAAAAATACACTCGTTATATTGATTGCTATTGTATGACTAGCTATTACTCCTACACCCAGAGCACTGATTATCAAAGCAGCACCACTAAACATACTTAGCTCTATAAAAATACCAAAACCTATAGGGATACCAAGCTTAAAAACTTCTTTAAAAGTTTCTAATTTTGGTAAAGTAATTGATTTAAAGATTCTTACGTTCTTATAAAGTTTTGATTTCATGATAAGAACAGATATCGCTATAGTCTGGAAAATAGCTATTAAAGAAGTTGCATAACCACATCCCACTCCACCAAGTTTAGGAAAACCAAATAAACCATTTACCAAGATAATATCTAGTGGGATATTGATTAGCATCCCAGTAAAAGCAACATAAAAAACAGGAAGTGTTAAGGTCATCCCTTCACTGAAACATCTAAGACACGTAAATAAACCCATAAAAACAGCACCTATCGCGATAGCCCTCAAATATTCGCTTGTAATGACTGATACCTCTAAATCAATGGGAAGTAGTTTTATTATTGGACCAATATTTATAAGTATTAAAGATAACGCTAAGCCAACCATTAAAGCCATCCACAATATTTGCCTTACCTTATCTTCAATCTGATTAAATTTTTTCGCTCCAAATAATTGCGCAACAATAGGTGTAACTGCAAATAGGACACCACTTAGGGCAAACCAAAGCGGATTGAAGATTGAGTTTCCTATTGCTAAAGCAGCGAGATCTGTTGTATTGGCTCTTCCTGCAACTATTGTATCTGTAACCCCCATAAGCATGTATGAGGTTTGCGAACCAAATATTGGCAATCCTATAATTACAATACTTTTAATTTCAGAGATATATTTATTCACAAAAGACCACAAATAATTTTCATGTACTTTATCATATAGATTGATATTTAAAAGGAGATAAAAAATTAGAAAAGACAACAGACCATACTGGCTTAAAAAACTTTCTAAAAAGCTTGTAAGCATGTATGTGAAACATTATCTTCGTCCCCAATTTAAACAGCTTGGCAAAGGAGGGGCGTTCTTTAAACCTCAATATCTAAAACTTTTTGGTTCTCATATAAGTGTTGATGACTTCCCAACAATTATTGGAGCACGGGATGCGAATGTTCAACTTACCAGCTGGAATATTGGAGATTGGAAAGGAGAATTAAAAATTGGGAAATATTGTCTTATTACTCCCGGAGTCAGAATCATAGCAGCTGAATCAATTGAAATAGGCGATGCTTGCATGTTTGCTCATGGAGCATACATATCAGATGCTGATTGGCATGGCATTTATGACAGAAGTGAGCCAGTTGGTAACACTAAACCAATTATCTTAAAAGACAATGTTTGGATTGGAGACAGCGCAATTATATGTAAGGGAGTCACAATTGGAGAAAATTCAATAATAGGGGCAGGTGCTGTAGTCACTAAAAATATTCCTGCAAATGTAGTTGCAGCTGGTAATCCAGCAAAAGTAGTAAAAAATCTTGACCAAGGAGATTTTATTTCTAGAAAAGACTTCTATAAAGATCCTATTCAACTAGCAAAAGATTTTGATAATCTTGATAAATTTAATCTTAAAGATAACACTTTCATAGGATGGCTTAGGAGTATTTTTGCCCCATCTAAAGATAATTAATGAAATTATTGGTAGATAATAAAATACCTTTCTTTAGGGAATATCTAAAAAAAATTAAAAATCATGATCAATTCATTATTAAATATTTTGATGATAATAATCTTGAGAATGATGATTGTTTGAATGCAGATGCATTATTCATAAGGTCTACAACAAGAGTTAATTCAGAACTACTTTCAAACTCACCAATAAAATTTATAGGTTCAGCTACTTCTGGATATGATCATTTTGATAATAATATTTTAAATAATTCAAAATACTCTACATATGTAGCTTCAGGATGCAATGCGTCAGCAGTTGTGAATTGGGTACTTTCATGTATTGGTCTTCTGGTTTTTAAGAAAGTGATTTCAAGAAATAGAATGTTGGGAATAATTGGTTATGGAAATGTTGGAAAACTTTTGTCAAAGATTTTAGAGAATCTAAATATAAAACATAAGATTTATGATCCTTATTTAGATCTTGGAAATATTAATGATATTAAAGATTGTGAGGTTGTATCGATTCATGCATCCTATTCCAAAATCGGTAAATTCCCTTCGCATGAATTGATAAATTCTGATTTTTTAAATGGCGCATCCGCAAAAGTGATAATCAATTCTGCAAGAGGTGAAATTATTGATGAAGACTCTATTCTAAATAGTGATATTCTTTATTTATCAGATGTCTTTAAGGGTGAGCCATCACCAAATACAGAACTTATTTCTAAATGTTTTATAGCAACTCCTCACATAGCAGGATACAGCATAGAGGCAAAACATAACGGAACAATAATGATTCTAAAAAATTTTTGCGAGGCCAAAAATTTAGATAATGATTTGATGGATTTATCTAAAGTCATGGAAATTAAAAATCTTCAACCATTAGAAGATGACTACATATCAAATGGATATCCGGTGAGTTTCTTTAAAAATCTAATTGATGTTGAGCAAATCTCTATCGATTTCAAAGAATCATTTTTGAAGAAGGATATTCCTTTCAACAATATAAGGAATAACTATGAACTTAGGAATGACTTTTTAGGAATTAAAAGAAACTCTGAAACGAATGAACTCTCTTTATTTAGTAATTTATATAAAAATATTTAGTTTCTGTTAGTTATAATTTAAAAATGGCAAAGGAAGATTTAAAAAATAAAGACTGGAAGTCAATTCTTGACGAAGATGCTTATCAAGTTACAAGATGTTTTGCTACAGAGGCGCCTTACTCTGGTAAATTTCTTGATAACAAGAGAGAAGGGACCTATATTTGTATTTGTTGTAAAAAGGAGCTTTTTTCTTCTTCCACAAAATATAATTCAGGTTGTGGATGGCCAAGTTTTTTTCAGCCAATTGATGAAGCATGCATCACAGAATATAAAGATTCATCCCATGGAATGATAAGAACAGAAGTAAGATGTTCTGATTGTGACTCACATTTGGGGCATGTTTTTGATGATGGGCCGCCGCCGACATTTTTAAGATATTGTATAAACTCTCTTTCTTTAGATTTTAATGAGCGCAAATAAAGAGCCGTCAGAACAAAACTTTTTAAGCTCAATAAAAGTAAGTTTCTGGACCTTCTCTTCTAGGATTTTTGGTCTGCTTAGAGATATATCTACAACAAATCTTTTTGGTGCATCTCTGTATCATGACATTTTCGTTGTTGTACTAAGAATACCTAATCTTTTTAGAAGATTCTTCGCAGAAGGGGCTTTTAATCAAGCTTTTGTTCCAATCTTATCGGACATAGAAAAAACAAAAGATCCAAATCAAGTTAAAGACTTCATAGACAGCTTAGCGGGAATTTTAATTTCAACTTTATTTGTTTTTACTATTATTTGTTTATTATTTGCTCCATATGTGATTTTTATTTTTGCACCTGGGTTTTATTTCGATTCTGAGAAGCAGGACCTTGCGGTAAATGTATTAAGGATTATGTTTCCATATTTAGCACTGATATCTTTGGTTGCATTTGCAGCTGGAATTCAAAATACTCATTCAAGATTTTCATTGCCAGCAGCTACACCAATTATTTTTAACTTAACTTTAATAATCTTTGCATTGCTAATTGCCCCAAGAATGAGTACGCCTTTAATTTCTCTTTCATGGGGTGTCTTCCTTGCAGGTATCCTGCAGCTTATTATTCAATTTGCTCCTTTAAAAGCTATTGATAGACTGCCAGTTCCTAAAGTAAATCTTAATAATTCAGATATTCCAAGATTCTTTAAGTTAATAGTTCCAGCAGTTTTAGCTGGAGGAGTTACACAGATAAATTTATTAATAGATACGATATTTGCTTCGTTGCTTGAGACAGGTAGCCCAACTTGGCTATATATATCTGATAGATTGATACAATTTCCTCTGGGAATATTTGCTATTGCTATTGGAACTGTTCTTTTACCTTCATTATCACGTTCGGCAGCGAATAAAGATAATAGTCAGTTTAAGGCGTCCCTAGATAACAGCTTTAGATTGGTAATTTTCATAGCTATACCTTCTCTCATTGGCTTAATATATTTTGCTGAGCCCATTATTGCTTCATTGTTTTATAGAGGTGAATTTTCTGAATTTGACGTTATTAAATCATCTTACAGCCTTGTATTCTTTTGTTATGGTTTACCATTCTTTATGTTAATGAAAGTCTTAACACCCGCATTTTTTTCTAGACAGGACACAAAGACACCATTTTATGTTGCATTATTTAGCCTCTTTCTAAATGCAATCCTCAACTATATTTTTGCCTTTAAGCTTGGGTATGGTCATGCTGGACTTGCCATTGGAAGCTCTCTTGCTGTTCTAGCAAGCTCATGCATATTATTTTTTGTTTTAATGAAACAAAACCTTCTAAGTTTAAGTATTATTTTTCATAAAACTAATTTTGCCGCAATTTTTTCTTCATTAATTATGTTTTTTGCATTTGATTATTTCGTGGGAATTGATTCTGAGTGGATGTCAAAATTTTATGAATACTCAGGATTGGTCAGAATTTCGCTTGTCACAGTTATTGTTATACTTAGCTGTCTATTTTATTTTTTTATCTCTAAGTGGGTTTTTAGAGTCTCAAATAAAGATTTTTATTTATAAACATGTATCTGATAAGAGGCCAAAATAATATTAAGCTTTTTAAGAAAAGATTTCCCGAGATTTCTTTGAGTGCAACAATTGGAAACTTTGATGGAATGCATCTTGGTCATAAAGCAATTCTAGAAAAAGTTAAGAAAAATGCTAAAGAAAAAAATCTTTCTACCTTGGTTATATTTACCGAGCCTCATGCCGCCGAGTACTTTTCTAAAGTTAATAATACTTCTCCACCGCCAAGAATAATACCTTGGAGAGATAAGCTAAGGCTTATATCTGAAAATGGCATAGATTTTTGTATGCTACTAAGATTTGATGAATCTCTTAAATCGATGACGCCAGAGCAATTTACAGAAAAAATATTAGAGGAACTCCAAATTAAGTCCCTTACGATCGGTGATGATTTTAAATTTGGAAAGGATAGAAAAGGTGATTATCAATTTTTGAAGAACTGGGGTGAATCAATGAGCATTAAGATTGATAAAACAGATACTATAAAAGTTGATGATCAAAGGGTAAGCAGCACAAGAATTAGAGAGGCTTTGATTTCTGACAATTTTCAAAATGCTAACGTCATGCTTGATTGGCATTACAGCTACTCTGGAAAAGTAGTTTATGGAAATCAGCTAGGAAGAGAGATTGGGGTGCCTACTGCAAATATATGGATACCTAAACAAAAACTTCCCATTTCTGGTGTATATGCTGTTAGATGCTTCGTTGATCATGCAAAATATTTAGGTATTGCGAATATGGGGATTCGACCAACAGTTGGAGGCACTAGACCTGTTCTCGAAACACATATCTTTGATTTTGAAAAAGATATTTATGGAAGACGTATTACTGTACAATTCATTGAAAAAATAAGGGAAGAGGTTAAATTTGATAGCATTGATCTTTTAAAATCCCAGATTAAAAAAGATATTGAAGAGGCAAAGAAAATCTTAGATTAAAGAAATGGAAAAAGATTACAAAAATACCTTAAATCTGCCAAAAACAGATTTACCTATGAAAGCTGGTTTGCCAAATAAGGAACCAGAAATTCTTTCTTTTTGGGATTCAATCAATCTTTATAATTTAATTAGAGAAGAAAATGCTAAAAAAGATAAATTTATCCTTCACGATGGCCCGCCATATGCAAATGGCGATATTCATCTTGGTCACTCAGTAAATAAAATACTTAAAGATATTGTAATTAAGACTAAGACTTTACAAGGTTTTGATGCGCCTTATGTTCCTGGCTGGGATTGTCATGGATTACCAATAGAACTGAACGTTGAGAAAAAGTTTGGAAGAGATAGCGATACTGTAAAAGATAAGTCAAAATTTATTAGTGCCTGTAGAGAATATGCTCTTTCTCAAATAGAAAATCAAAAGAAAGATTTTATAAGGCTTGGAGTCTTGGGTGACTGGGAAAATTCATATAAGTCTCTTGATTCATCATTTGAAGCAGATACCGTCAGGTCTTTAGGCAGAATAGTTACAAACGGCCATCTTCAGAAAGGGGAGAAACCTGTCCATTTTTGTTATGACTGCAAATCAGCCCTAGCAGAAGCAGAAGTTTAATATGAAGATAAAGTTTCTAAATCTATTGATGTAGGTTTTAAAGTAAAAAAAGATTCACTTGTTAAGTTAAGCGCAGCATTTTCAAAAGAAATAGATAGTTGCAGCTTTGTAATTTGGACTACTACACCATGGACCATTCCAGCAAATGCTGCTGTCTCAATTGGTCCAGAATTAAAATATACCTTATGTAGTTCTAAATTTGGAAACTTAATATTAGCTAGTGATCTCATTGATCAATGTTCAGAACGCTGGGATGAGGATTTAGAGAAGATCAGCGAGGCTAAAGGCAGTGATATCAAAGACGTAGTTCTAGAACACCCTTATCTAAAAAGAGATTCTATTTTAGTTCATGGAGATCATGTCACTACTGAAACTGGAACAGGTTGCGTTCACACGGCACCAGCTCATGGTGTAGACGACCATAATATATGCAAAAAATTTAATATTGAGACAATACATGCTCTGGACGGTAATGGATTTTTCAATGCAGAATATGAAGGCTTAGCTGGTCTTCCCGCAATCAAAGCTGACAACATTGTAATAGATATTCTCAATGATTCAGGAGCTTTAATAAATGCTGAAGATTTTCATCATTCATATCCATATTGCTGGAGACACAAAACTCCGCTAATTTTTGCATCGACCCCTCAATGGTTTATCTCAATGGATAAATCAGGTTTGTTAGAAGGATCCATCCAAGCGGTTAAGGATGTTGAGTGGGAGCCTTCATGGGGATATGAAAGAATTAAATCTATGCTTGAGGGAAGGCCAGATTGGTGTATTTCTAGGCAAAGAAGCTGGGGAGTTCCAATTCCTTTAATCATTAACAAAAAAACTGGAGAAATACATCCAAAACAAAACCTCTTATTCAACGAAATTGCTGATCGTATCGATGAGGAGGGTTTAGAAGCTTGGGATAAAGCTGATTTAAAGGATTTAATTGATGATCATGATGAATACATAAAGGCTACTGATACTCTTGATGTATGGTTTGATTCTGGCTCAACACATTTCTGTGTTCTGGATAAGCTATATGGAAAAGATTTAATAGCAGACTTATATCTTGAGGGGTCAGACCAGCATAGGGGTTGGTTTCAATCTTCTTTATTAACTGGAATAGCTATAAATGGTAAAGCCCCTTACAAAGCTGTTTTAACTCATGGATTTGTTGTAGACGAAAATGGTAGAAAGCAATCTAAATCGCTAGGAAATGTAGTTTCTCCTCAAAAAGTTTGTAACAACTTGGGCGCTGATATTCTCAGACTATGGGTAGCATCTACGGATTTTAGGAGCGAGATGGTCGCAACTGATGAGATTTTGAAACAAGTTGCGGATCAATACAGAAGAATCAGAAATACTTTCAGATTTATGATGGGTAACTTAAATGATTTTAATGACGATCCAAAAAATATTAATCAAAATGATTTAGTTGAAATCGACAAGTGGATAATTAGTGCTGCAATTAAGCTTGATGAGGAAGTAAAAAATTTAAATGATAGTTATGCGTATCATCATGTTGTTCAAAAGATTCATAATTTTTGTGTTCATGAACTTGGTGGTATTTATTTGGACATCATCAAGGATAGAATGTATGTAACAAAAAGCGACTCGCATGCAAGAAATTCTGCTCAATTCGCACTTTTTGAAGTAGCAGATATTTTAATTAGACTCATTTCACCAATCTTAGTATTTACAGCTGAAGAAATTTGGCAATCTCATGATCTTTTTAAAAAACAATCTAAGTCAGTATTTCTGTGTCCAAAAAAATCACTTTATAAGATTGAAAGTTCAATATCTGATGATGATTGGAAAGTAATTTTTGCTGTAAAAGATTCAGTAAATCAAAACATCGAAAAAGCAAGAGCTGATTCTGTTATCAAAGGATCGCTCGATGCAAAAATAAAAATTTCTTGCAGCTCTGAAATCTATGGTGCGCTCAAAAAGATTGATAACGAGCTTAAATTTGTCTTTATTGCATCAGAGGTAGAGCTAATTGAGGATTCAAATACAAAATTAAGTATTGATATAACTAATTATGATCAAAAGAAATGTATAAGGTGCTGGAACAAATGTGAATCCATTGGATCGCATGAAGATGATCCTGAGATTTGTTCAAGGTGTCATACAAATGTTTATGGCGATGGTGAAGTTAGAAAATTTGTCTAAAGGATATTTAGTCACCCTATGTTTTCTTTTATTCATTGATTACTTATCAAAAATAATCGCTTTAAATTATATTGAAGTTCTTCAACAAAATGACTTCCTTCCATTGATAGATTTCTTAATAGTTTTTAATTCTGGTATTGCCTTTAGTTTTCTAGATTTAAATAACTTTGTTTCCAGATATGTCTTATTAATAATTGTCTTTTTTATAACAATGTATTTTTTAAAGATTTTTTTGGATGAAAAAGATAATTTGAAAAAGAAATCTTTTTTACTAATTATAGCCGGTGCTTTAGGAAATTTTATTGATAGGTTGCCAGATGGCGTTGTAACAGATTTCCTCCATTTTAAACCTTTTGATTTCTCATTATTTATTTTCAATTTTGCTGATGCATATATTACTATTGGCGCAGTAATTTTTATATTTAGCGAACTTATTTTGTTAAAATCCAAAAATGAGTCAAAAAACTAAGTTGTCACTTGCAAATCCTAGAGGTTTTTGCGCAGGCGTAGATAGGGCTATTGAAATAGTAAATAGAGCTCTTGATATGTTTGGAAGCCCCATCTATGTAAAGCATGAAGTTGTTCACAATAAAGCTGTAGTTGATGATTTAAAGGAAAGAGGAGCCATATTTATTGAAGAAATTTCAAATGTTCCTGATGATTCAATTATTATTTTTAGTGCTCATGGGGTCTCAAGCAAGATTGAAGAATCTGTTAAATCAAGGAATCTAAAGTTTTTTGATGCAACCTGTCCGCTTGTAACCAAAGTTCACATGGAGGTCATGCGACATGGAAGAGCTAATAGGGACATTATATTAATTGGTCATGAAGGCCATCCCGAGGTAGAAGGCACAATGGGAAGGTATTTTAGTCAAAATGGAAAAATATATCTCGTTCAGGATCTAGAAGAGGCAAAGGAAGTTTCTGTAAATCAACCGGAAAATCTAGCTTATGTTACACAAACTACTCTTAGTGTTGATGAAACAAAAGATATCATAAATGAGTTAATGAAAAGGTTCCCAAACATTGCAGCTCCAAAAAAAGATGATATTTGTTATGCAACCCAAAACAGACAAGATGCTGTTAAACAACTAGCTCTTGAAACAGATTTCATTATAGTTGTTGGATCAAAAGCAAGTTCAAATTCAAATCGCCTGAAGGAGCTTGCAAATAAGTGTGGAGTTAATTCGATATTAATAGATGAATTTGCTGATCTTGACTTAAATGAATTAAAAGATTGTAGGAATATTGGGCTTACCGCTGGAGCATCTGCACCTGAATCAAAAGTTCAAGAAATAATTTCAAATCTGAGCATTTTCCTTGATGCAGAGATTGAAGAGAAAGGTGGAGTTAAGGAGGATATTTCTTTTAAACTCCCACCAGAATTAAGAGCAAGTTAATGCTCATCTCAAATCACATTCTAGACAGTGCAAAATTAGTCAGATCGCCTAATTATTCCGAAAGGATAAATGACTACGATATACGTTTAATAGTTATACACTGCATAAGTCTGCCACCGAAAATCTATGGTAATAGCTACATTGAAGATTTCTTTTGTAATAAATTGAATACTAATGATCACGAGTACTTTAGAGAAATAAAAGATTTGAAGGTATCAAGCCATGTTTTAATAAAAAGGAGTGGTGAAATTATTCAGTTTGTCCCTTTTAATAAAAAAGCTTGGCATGCTGGATTGTCTTCTTTTAATAATGAAGAAAATTGTAATGAGTTTTCTATAGGGATTGAGCTTGAGGGCTATCACACAGAAAAATATACAAATAACCAATATGAATCATTGGTAGAAGTCTCCAAAGCGCTTATAAATAACTATAGAGATTTAAATAAGGATAATATAGTTGGGCATAGTGATATTTCTCCAGACAGGAAGGAAGATCCTGGGAAATATTTTGAATGGAGCTATTATCTTGAAAGATTATGAATAAAAACTTAACAATGACAGGTCTTGGATTTACTTCAGGTCTGCCTTACATGTTGATCTTTTCAACTCTTTCAATTTGGCTTAGAGATGCAGGCATTGATCTTACAATTATTGGTTTTTTTGCTTGGATTAGTTTGACTTACTCTTTGAAGTTTCTTTGGTCCCCTTTAGTAGATAGATATTCGATACCATTCCTCAATTATTTTGGAAGTAGAAAGAGTTGGATCATTTTAATGCAGATTTTCATTATTATTTTTCTTATTTGTCTTTCAAATGCAGACCCAGTAATAGATATTAAATATTTAGCGACATTCGCAATTTTGATAGCTTTAGCAGGCTCATTTCAAGATATTGCAATTGATGCATTTAGGATAGAGCTTGCAGGAATTGAAGAGCAAGGGAACTTGGCAGCTTATTATCAATTTGGATATAGAGGAGCTATCTTAACTGCAACATCTTTTGCATTAATCTATGCTGAAAATTATTCCTGGGGAAATGCATATTTCTTGATGGCTGCTTTAATGCTTATAGGGCTAATTGCTTTATTAATTACTCCTGAGGGAAAAAATAATGAAAAAAGAGAGCTTACTTTTTTAGAAAATTTTTATGAACCAATTAAGGATTTCATAAAAAGATTTAATCTATTCGCTGCATCTATTTTGCTGCTAATTGTTGCAACATATAGGCTTACCGATATCGTCATGGGACCAATGGCCAACCCATTTTACATAGATATGGGCTTCTCATTGACTGAAATTGGATCTATTGTAAAAATTGTAGCTTTAATAGCATCAATTTTTGGTCTCTTTTTAGGAGGAATACTTATTAAGAAAGCTGGTCTTTATAGATCCCTGCTTTTTGGAGCATTTGCAGTGATGATATCAAATGTCCTTTTTTCAATTGTCGCTATTTCAGAACCAAATTTAAATCTTCTTTCAATAATTGTATTTACTGATAGCTTTTCAGCAGGCATTGTTGGTACTGTCAATATAGCATTCTTAACAAGCTTGGTTTCAAAGCAGTTTACAGCAACTCAATATGCACTATTAACTTCTTTCATGATGCTACCAGGTAAGATATTTAGTGGCTTTTCAGGAATACTTGCTGATTATTTCCAATCTATCTCAGGTGCGGATTATGGCTGGATGCTATTTTTTATTTTCACTTCAATGTTGGCAATACCCGCAATTATCCTAATATCTTTAAATAAAAGTTTAATTCAGAGATGATTCTAGTAATCAGAGGCACTTTCTTTTTATCAATAATTTTAATATTTTATTTAAGCTTAATTCCTGCTTCAGAACTTAAATTTTTTAGTGCTCTATCTTTCATTGGAGATAAGATTTCGCATGGAGTTATTTTCTTTTATCTTGCAATACTTGGAATGTTTTGTAATTTTAAAATTAATAATCAAATCCTAATGGTAATAATATTTTCTTTTGGGTTAACCATTGAAATTGTTCACTATTTTCACCCCTACAGATATTTTGAATGGGCAGACTTATTAGCAAATTTTCTTGGAATTATTCTTGCAGGAGCAATTCATAAAACACTCCAAAAAACTTAAAAAATCCTATTGAATTAAAACTTTTTAACCATATTTAGCACAATAGGAATATAATTGCATTTTTTTAAGAGGGAATTAATAATGAAATTTACACCTTTACACGATAAAGTTCTTGTTAAAAGAACTGAAGAAGAAGAAAAATCTGCTGGAGGTATAGTTTTACCTGGAAGCGCTACGGAAAAACCATCTCAGGGTGAGGTTGTTGCTGTAGGCCCTGGCAAAAAGACTGAAAATGGTGATGTTTCACCGGTTGGTGTTGCAGTTGGTGACACAGTAATTTTTGGTCAATATGGCGGAAATGAAATCAAAATAGATGGCGATGAGTATCTAATTCTTAGTGAGTCAGATATTTTTGGCGTCGTAAGTTAATTTATCTAGAGGGAGAAATAATATGTCAGCAAAAGATGTGAAATTTGGTGATTCAGCAAGATCTCAAATGCTGGATGGGGTAAACACACTCGCAAACGCAGTTAAGGTTACACTTGGGCCTAAAGGAAGAAATGTTGTTTTAGATAAGTCATTCGGAGCTCCAACTGTTACTAAAGATGGTGTTTCAGTTGCGAAAGAGATTGAGCTTGAAAACAAGTTTGAGAATATGGGCGCACAGATGCTTAAAGAAGTTGCTTCGCAAACCTCTGATGAGGCGGGTGATGGAACTACAACTGCTACTGTTCTTGCTCAGTCGATTGTGAATGAAGGTAACAAATCAGTTGCCGCAGGAATGAATCCAATGGACCTTAAAAGGGGTATTGATAAGGCAGTCACAACAGCAGTTGAGTTTGTGAAGTCATTAAGCGTTACATGCGCGGATGACACTGCAATTGCGCAAGTTGGCACAATATCTGCTAATGGTGATACTGCTGTAGGAGAAATTATTGCAGAAGCAATGGGTAAGGTCGGCAAAGAAGGTGTCATTACAGTCGAAGAAGGAAGCGGTATTGATAATGAACTTGATGTTGTTGAGGGTATGCAGTTTGATAGAGGCTATCTATCTCCATATTTCGTTACTAATCAAGATAACATGACTACTGAACTTGATGATCCTCTTATCCTTCTTCATGACAAGAAAGTCTCAAATATAAGAGATATGCTTCCACTACTAGAATCTGTTGCCAAAGCTGGTAAGCCATTACTAATAATTGCAGAAGATATTGAAGGTGAGGCACTTGCAACGCTTGTAGTTAACAATCTGAGAGGTATTGTTAAGGCTGCTGCATGTAAAGCTCCAGGTTTTGGAGATAGAAGAAAAGCTATGCTTGAAGATATAGCAATCCTCACAGGAGGAACTGTTATTTCTGAAGAGGTAGGTTTATCTCTTGAAGGTGCTACTATCGAAGATTTAGGAACTGCTAAAAAAGTTGTTTTAAATAAAGATAATACAACAATTATTGATGGTTCTGGTGATCAGGCAGCTATAGAGGCAAGGGTTAACCAAATCAGAGTTCAAATCGAAGATACTTCTTCAGACTATGATAGAGAGAAGTTACAAGAGAGAGTAGCAAAACTTGCAGGCGGTGTTGCCGTAATCAAGGTTGGAGCTGGATCTGAAGTAGAAATGAAAGAAAAAAAAGCTCGTGTAGAAGATGCATTACACTCCACTAGGGCAGCCGTTGAAGAGGGCGTTGTTCCCGGTGGTGGGACTGCTCTAATCAGAGCACTTGAATCTCTTGAAAAGCTTGCAGGCGATAATGAAGACCAAAATGTAGGTATAAGCATAGCAAAGAGAGCTTTAGAAGCTCCATTAAGACAAATTGCATCTAATGCTGGTGAGGAGTCATCAGTTGTAGTTGCAGCAGTCAGAGACGGTAAGGGTTCTCATGGCTTTAATGCAGCTACTGGTGAATATGGCGATATGATTGAAATGGGTATTCTCGATCCTGCAAAAGTTACCAGAACCGCGCTTCAAGCTGCTGGTTCTGTAGCTGGAATGATGATTACTACTGAGGCTATGGTTACTGACATTCCTAAAGATGAAGGAGCTGCACCTGCGATGCCAGACATGGGCGGAATGGGTGGCATGCCAGGAATGATGTAATAAGAAATTAATTTCTACATCTTATAAGCGGGGTTAATCCCCGCTTTTTTTTGCCCTCTTTACTTCAAATAATTTTAATATTATATTTAATAAACATTTCATATAGGGAGTATTATGGATATATTGGCAGATCAATCTTTTTTTAGAGCTTTTCATATTTTGTTTGGAATAGCTTGGATAGGGCTTCTTTATTATTTTAATTTTGTACAAGGGGAATATATAAAAGTAGCTACTCCAGATGCAAAAGCTGACGTTTTCGAAAAGTTAGCACCAAATGCCCTCTGGTGGTTTAGATGGGCAGCATTATTTACGTTTCTAACTGGAGTAATTCTCATTCATCAGATAACAGCAAGAATTGGAACTGAGATTATATTAGGTTTAGTTATGGGAACACTTATGATGTTAAACGTTTGGGGCATAATTTGGAGAAATCAGAAAATAGTTTTAGGAATGAAAGAGGGTGATGCAGCTGTTGCTGGTGCAAAAGCAGCCCTGGCATCAAGAACCAATACATTATTTAGTGTTCCAATGCTTATGTATATGGTTTATTCAGCTCATGGACAAGTACCATCAAATATATTGGTTCATCCTGAATGGAGCAGCCTCAGTCTCTATATAGGCTTAGGCATTATTCTTGCAATTGAAGCTAATGCAATTTGGGGAAAAATGTTACCTATGATTGCCTCGGTGAGAGGTGTCATTACATCATCATTTGTACTTGCAGTTGTGTTGAAATTAATTACAGATTTACTCTAAGTTTAAATTTTTTGGATTTTTACAGAAGTAATTGAATTATTTTTTATCTTAAGAATCTCAAACCTATAAGATTCATTTGTAAAACATAAATTCGCAATAGGAATCTCGTCTATTGTTTTTAAAATTAAACCATTGATAGTTTTTGCGTTTTCATCGTTAATAGACCAATTCATAAAACCATTTAAATCTCTTATTTTAGAGTTACCATCAGTAACTACTGAACCATCAGGCTGAAGAGAAAATTCTTTCTCTTGCTCAATAATATCACTTCCAAATTTTCCAACTATTTCTATGAAGATATCTTCTACACTAATTAATCCTTCTATTTCCCCATACTCATCTACAACTAAAGCGATATTATTATCAGTGTCCTGAAATGCATGAAGTTGCTTGGTAAGGTTTGTTGTTAAAGATGCAAAATATGGTTCAGATAACGAAGAATCAAGTGACTTATTAGACTCAAAAGCGCTCAAAAAGTCTGATGAGTCTTTCAAATGAAGCATACCAATGCAATCTGAAATGTTTTGATCATAAACAGGAAGTGTTGAATAAGGTGAATTTTTTATGCTACTTTTTATTTTTTTTAGATCATCTTTAATATTAATTCCCTCAATTTCTGCAAGGGGTATCATAATATCCTCAACAATGAGATTATCCATCCCGAGAACTGCGCTAAGCATTTTTCTGTAATCATTTGGAATCAAACTATTTGAATCATCTAAAAGCGTTTTCAGTTCATCAGTATTTAAGTTATCAGATTCTGTCGATTTTTTTATATCAACATTTAATAGTTTTAATAATCTTGAACTTACTTGATTTGTAAAAAAAACAATAGGTCTAAAAACAACACTAAGTCTTGATAGCACCCAGGATGATTTTGAGGCGAAGCTTTCTGGATATGCGGAAGCAGTTGTTTTAGGTGTTATTTCTGAAAAGATTAAGATAATTATGGTGAGAACAATTGATCCAAGAAGAACTCTACTCTCAAAAAAGTTTATCATTAGGATTGTAACCAATGCAGAGGCAAGAATATTTGCAAAATTATTACCTACGAGAATTACTGATAACAAGTTATCAGGTTTTGCCAAAAGCTCTAGGGCTCTTTTAGAGTTTTTTTGACCAGATTTCGCTTTATTTCTTAGCTTAATCTTATTTGATGCCATCATTCCAGTTTCTGAGCCCGAGAAGAATGCTGACAATAATAGTAAAAATACTATGGATAAGATTAAGACTAGTAAGGAGGGTTCTTCAGACATCTAAAACTAAATATTCACAAAAAAGGCGATCATTATAAAGATTATTGATAAAAAACTATAGCGAACAATGAATTTTGTTTGTAGATTGAAGTAACGCATTCTTATGAAGGTAGTCATGTAAGTAATCCATGCCATGACCGTGAAAACAATCTTTACAATCAAATAATCAACATTATTAAGATCTAGCATGAATCCAGATGCTAAACCTATTGAAAGCAAGACTAAGGTAAGACCAATGAGCCAAAACACTGTTTTATATCTTGTTTCAATGGGAATATGATCACTTGTAGAAGTATTTAGAGATTTAGTAAGTCTTATTTTTCTAGTTAACAAAATTATTTCTAAAAATGACATTGTTAAAACCAAGATCGCTAAGCTTGAAAAAAATATATGCAATCTAAGAGCATCAAGTTGATTGAAATTTTCATTAGGAATTTGGCCCCAATAATAGACATTATTTGAACCCGCAACATCGGGTAACAAAAAAGAGAAGGCTAATATTGATAATGTTGCAGAAATTAATGTCGAAGATTTTAATCTTATAATGAATCTTAAGCCTACAAAGACTAAAACACTCAAAAGTAGGGCAAGCGGGAAAGGTTCTATCATTTAAAGAAATTATACTTTTTTACTACCAAAATCATCAAGGTTAACCTAAAATACTCCAACAAAATTTAACTTATAGGAATTATGGTAGTTATTAGACTTTCTAGGAGTGGGGCGAAAAAAAACCCTTACTACTTTATTACAGTTGCAGATTCAAGAAATGCAAGAGATGGCGCTTTTATTGAAAGACTTGGATTTTACAATCCTTCAGCTCAAGGCCAAGAAGAAACATTACGTATAGACATTGAAAAAGTGGATGAATGGGTATCAAAAGGTGCTCAGATTAGTGATAGAGTCAAAAGATTAATTAAAGATTCTAAATTATCACCTGAAGAGCTTGATGCAAGAAAAGCTGCAAAGAAAGATAAAGCTGATGCAAAGAAAGCAGCTGCATTAGCTGCTAAGCAAGAAGAAATCAAAAAACAAGCAGAAGAGGCTGAGGAAGAAGCACCAGCTGAGGAGGCTGCACCAGAAGAAGCACCTGCTGAGGAAGAAGCACCTGCAGAGGAAGCTGCACCTGCTGAGGAAGCTGCACCTGCAG